>Ga0315272_10000028_pt1 | contig 55121 bp, 59 predicted proteins | sample C3_middle_MG_FD_203918 | JGI IMG/M metagenome (GOLD analysis project Ga0315272, IMG submission 203918) | Sediment microbial communities from Yellowstone Lake, YNP, Wyoming, USA - C3_middle | ecosystem: Environmental > Aquatic > Freshwater > Lake > Sediment | place: USA: Wyoming | collected...
CCTATCTTGATTCTCTTCTTGAAAAAAGCGGGCTAAAGGGGGTTTATATACTTCTTGCCACAGAGCTTCCCCAAGGGAGACCGCCTGAAGTCATAGCCAAGATGGTTGAGGAATACGGTTGGCCCTTCGTTCATCGCATTGGCTACCCTGACCTTGTAGGATATGAAGTTGAAATCTATGAAAGACTCTCCAAGTTTAACGAAAAGTCCCGTGCCCTAAAGGGAATTTTTATAAATCAATTTGGCATCTCTAAGAGGAAATGCGGAAAAGACTTTGCGGAGGATATAGACACTATTGACCTTAGGCTTGCAAGCGATGCCGAGTTTGGTATGTCCATCTATGAGCCCTTTGGTATAGCTCATATCGAAACTCTGCCCGGAGGGGGCTTCCCTGTCCTTTCAACATCCTGCGGCGTATACTACTTTCTTAAAAGGCTCTTCCCCGAAGAGCAAACCTTCTTTGCCGTAGATTTTATCGGCTTTGCAATGGACCTACCCTCTGAGTTCCTGTTGAGCTTAAAGGATGACCAAAGGGAAGTGCTTGAGCATACAATCTTAGCCAAAATAGCAAAAAGGGTCTTTGAGCTGATACCCAAAACAAGGGAAGAAAAGCTATCTCACTATCAAAGGATAAAACCGGTGTTGAGGAAGCTTGATTGGGATAGCGTAGTTAAAGAGTATTTTCTAAAGGCTCTGCCTTAAAAACCTGAAGCTATAGAACAATGTAAGGGGAATGGTCCTTTGCCCAGGCGGAAAAAAACCTTTTTTCCAGCTCTAAGCTCAAGGCTTCATATTCAGCCGGACTAATTCTTGCCCCCTTTATTCCACCCTTTAGGTTTATCTCTGAAAGGAAGGGACCCTCTCCATCTATGTAGGCAAGGTCAAGGTGAGCTTGGGGGAACTTACCCTTTTCCATTACTTTTAAGCAAAAATCGAGCTCCTTTGGAGTTAGCTCATAAGTCTTACTCTTTCCTCCAAAAAATAGGTTTTGACGAAAGTTTGTCAGATTTTCTCTAACATAAGCTTCAACATAAAGGTCTCCCAGGATGATTACTCGAATGTCTACCCAATTTGAGAAAAAGGGCTGGATGACAAAGGGAAACTCAAGGACTTGGGTGCCTGCGAAGTTGAAGACCTCCTCAAGGCTTTGAAAAAGATGAACACCAAGCCCACAGTTTGCCCTATCCTTTTTGACAACGACTTTTCCTTCAAGCTGAGTTCTTTGGATGTAGTTTAAGAGGTCAATCTTTGCCCGTATTACTTTAGTATGAGGCGGCATAAATTCCCTTAAGACCTCGGCCTGCAAGCACTTTGATTGGCTTAAAAGATGGGATAGAAAACTCGGGTAAGAAAGGATACCTCTTTCTGTTAGGTCAAGAAATAGGGGATAATCTTCCTTCTTTAAGGGAAGTCGAGTAAGGATTAGATCACCAGCCTTTAGTTCATGATAATGCTGCCAGAAGCTTGAAATGGACTTTATAACATAGTAAGGGCGCATCTAAAATTTCTTTCTAAAGAAGGTAAGGTCTGCATGGCACTTACCGCAGTAAAACTTAGTAGGACCATAAAGCTCAAGCTCCTCTTCGATAGGCTCAAGCCTTCCGTCTTCAGTCTGCAGGTAATGAACATAGAGGGCTACATTTTCTACAACCTCATAGAATTCATCTTGGTTTTTGCAATAGGGACAAACGACCTTTTCAAAGATCGGAACCTTAAAAGGTTTCCTTACTTTTATTCTATAAGCACTGTTTTTTGCTCTTTCCTCCATCGCCCTCCTACCTACCAAAGTAACCTGTAATTTTTGCCTCAGCAATAACATAAGGTCTTATAGCGGAAATTATCTGGTCATAGCTTGGTTTATCGGGAAGCTTTACTGTTTTCTGGGAAAGGGCAAAAAGGACAAAAACATAAGGGTGGTCTCCTGTGCCAGGGGGAGGCTGAGGTCCACCATAGCCCACAAAACCAAAGGAGTTTTTAAGCTCTACCGCCCCTTTGGGCATGGCTTTGGTTGAAGCACCCTCTGGCAGTCCCGTTACCTCAGGCGGAATGTTGATGACTATCCAATGGACCCAGTTTTTGGCTACAGGATGAGGGTCATAACAAAGAAGAACCAATGATTTGGCTTCGCTTGGCACACCTTCCCAGTTTAACGGTGGAGAAACATTTTGTCCGCCTGCTAAAGGCATAACATACTTTAAAGGAATTCGGTCCCCATCCTTGAAGGCTTGCGAATAAAGCCTCATCTTTTGCCCTCCATAACTTACCTCTATTATAAATATAACCACTATAATCAAAAATTGTAAAAGGAGTGTAGCTAAAAATTTAAGGTTTTTCCCTTTTTCCCTCATAAACTTTCACCCTTTCTTCTGCTTCTTTATACATTTTAGTGTCCTTAGGCAAAAAGGAAAGGGCTTTTTTGTAGTGGTATAAAGCGGTGCGAAAATCGCCCTTTAGCTCATAGTGTCTTCCAAAATAAAAATGAGATTCTCCCTGTTTATCAAGCCTTGAGCAGAGAAGCCCAAAGTAGTAAAAAAAGATGTAGTCTTGATTAACAAGATTGTCCTCGTAAAGTTCCTGAAAAAGCTTATAGGCTTTTTCTAAAGAACCCGTCTCAGCAAGGCACCTTGCGGTTAGATACTTTACCTTGGTGTTTAAAATTTTAGCAATGGGCAAACTTTCATCTATCTTAAGACCCTGAAGAACGGTTAAAGCTTGAGCATAGTTTCCTGAGAGATAGTAGACCTCCGCAAGGTCTAAAAGGTAATAAGGCTTTTGTGGGAGCTCTTTTAAAGCTCTTAGCATTTCTTCCTCTGCAGATTTAAAAAATCTTGCTCGAGCAAGAACCAAGGCAAAGCTATAACGAAGATAAGGGTCTTCCTTTCCTTTAATCTCCGCTTCTCTTAGCTCACTTCTTAGCTTTACTAAAAGGTCAGCTGGGTCTTCGCTTAGGGCTTTAACCCGGGCTTTTATCCTTTTAAAATAAAACTCATCATGGGAGAAGGCATACTGGTCTTTCATGGGAAGGTTTTTAGTCCTCTCCGCAAGGTTCTTGAGATAAACATACCTTTCTTGGGAGAGAGGATGGGTAAGAAGATACCGGTAGTTTAGTTCGATGGCAAAGTCTGAAAGCTTTATCATTCTCTCCATGACTCTGACCATAGCTTGAGGGTTAAACCCAGCTTTAGAGATCACCTCAAAACCTATCCGGTCTGCTTCCTCTTCATCCTGTCTGCTGTAGGCAAGGAGCTTTGTCTGGGCAAGAGCAGTGGAGGTTATGCCTGCTATCTCCCCAGCCTTTCCTCCGCCAAAAAGGATAGCCGCTAAGGTTGCGGCCGTGGTTGCTATCTGCATCTTCTTTACCGTCTCGATCCTTTTCGCAACATGCCTTGCTAAATTGTGAGCCATCTCGTGACCCAGGATGCTTGCAAGCTCATCCTCTGTCTCAAGGGGGTCAAATATTCCACTGTTTAAAAAGATGTATCCCCCTGGCACGGAAAAGGCGTTGAAAACCGAATCTTTGATCAAGAAAAATTGAAAGTTAAAGGGACTAAACCCAACACCCCTTTTTTGAAGAAAACCACCCAAAGAGTTTATGTAGTATAAGACCTCTTGATCCTGAATTAATTCAGTTTGCCGAGAAACTTCTTGAAGAACCTCTTTTCCTATCTTTTCTTCTTCCTCTAAGGAAATAAGAGCTTGAAGAGGAATCGGAGAGAAAAGAAGACAAAGCAGAAACGACAGAAGTAAAAGTTTTCTCATAAAATTTTACGACGGAGGCGTATGGGAATTGAACCCACCCACCCCTTTTAGGGGTGCACCGGGTTTGAAGCCCGGGAGGGGCACCAGCCCCCTCACGCCTCCTCTTTTAAAACTCTTTAAAAATCAAATTGGGGCTACGCAGGGAACGGGCAGCACCCGGAGAGCCTGGCTACCGTTGCTCCCTTTCGGGCCTGGCGGGGTTCACCAGGGTCCGTCGCACCCGCCCCTACGTAGCCTTATATTATAATATAAATCAAAGAAGCTTATTTGCTACCCTTGTACCCTTTCTTTCTACCAATAGCTAAGATCGATAATCTTCCCTACCTCAGATGCTAACACATTTACCCCTCGGATCAAAAAGTTTCCATCCTCGAACAAAAGGACAAGCATCGCCCGAAGATGAAGAACCTCAATGCTAAAAAAGTGCTTGCTTGGCAAGCTTAAAAGTTCACAAAATAGAGCCCGCAAAAACCCACCATGAGTAAAGACGATGTTTATCCCTTTTGGCTCAAGCTCCTTCACTTTCTCCCAAAATGCCCTTGCCCTCTCCCTTATGTCTCTTATGGATTCGCCGTTTGGAGCTCTTAGGCTATCATTCTTTAATCTCTCCCAGTATAAGGGATCAGCCATAACCTCTTCACGACGCCTTCCTGACCAGCTTCCATAATCTATCTCCACAAGAAGGGGGTCTATGATAAGCTCAATGCTTTTCCTTTCTGCTAAAAGCCTTGCGGGAAACAATGCTCGCTCTAAGGGGCTTGCATAAACCCTGACTACTCCATCAAGGTTAGAAAGTGTGTTAACCACCTCAATAGACTCTTTTATCCCCTCCTCAGACAGCGGAACATCAAGTCTTCCGTAAAATTTATCCCTCCATTCCTCGGAAATCTTTCCATGTCTAAACAGTATAAAGGCTTGCATGGGGAAATATTTTAAACGAAACTTGGAAAATTAAAATAAAAAAAGCCTGCAAGGTAGAACCTTGCAGGCTTTGGCGTTTGGAGGGGGGTTATGAGGGGCTTTAGTAAGCTACATCTTTTTCCGTAATCTTATGGGAGAAGGTTTTGTAAGCCCAGATGGTGTAAGCAAGAACTATGGGCACAAAGATCACTGCTACCGCTGTCATAATCTTCAGCGTTAGCTCGCTTGAGGAGCTATTCATGATGGTAAGACTATAGGCTGGGTCTATGGAAGATGGAAGAATGTTGGGGAATAGCCCTGCTACACCCCAAGCTGTGAAGGCAACGATGGTTAAGGCTGACCCAACCCAGGCTTTAAAGTAGGCTTTTTTGTTTAAGAAGACTGGAACGCTTAAGTAAGCTAAAACCGCCAAGGCTGGAAAGACGAAAAGAATAGGTGCCTTGAGGTAGTTATCCCAAATCCTCGTTGCTGCAAAGGAATAGGCCCAGAAGAGAACTACTAAAATTAAGGTTACAACCCAGAGCTTTTTAGCTAAATTGCCTGCCCTTTCAGAAAGAGGGTCCATAGTCTTAAAAGCAACCCAGATAGCACCATGAGTAGCAAAGCAGAAGACGAAGAGAAGCCCTCCAAGAAGCCCATAGGGGTTTAGAAGATGAAATAGAGTCTCTTGAAAGATTCCGTTCTGGTCGATGGCAACTCCTTTGAAGATGTTGGCAAAGGCCACCCCAAGAAGGAGGGCAGGGAGAAAGCTTCCAAGGAAGAATAGAAAATCCCAGATTGACCTCCAGCTTGGGCTTTCATGCTTATTCCTATATTCAATGGCTACCCCTCTGATGATGAGGCTAAAGAGAAGAAGGAGAAGGGCAGAGTAGAGGGCGCTAAACATGACCGCATAAGCTTTGGGGAAGGCGGCAAAGGTTGCTCCACCAGCAGTGATTAGCCACACCTCGTTCCCATCCCAGAAAGGACCTAAAGCTTGATAGATAGCCCGACGGTCCTTCTCATCTTTACCAAGTATGTAAAGGAGGCTTCCGGCCCCAAGGTCAAACCCATCAAGCGTAAAGTATACAGCCCAAAGCACTCCCCAAAGAACAAACCAAATTACTTGGAAGATATTCATCTCCATTGCCTCACCCCCTTTAAGCTAATTTTGTTTCAACTTTAAGAGTAGCCTCAACTGGCTCAGGACCTTTCCTTGCATGATAAGCAATAAGCCAGAAGCAGATAACTCCCAAAACGCCATAGACGATGATAAAGGCTGGCAGGCTAAGCCCAACCTGAAGGGAAGAAAGAGGAGATACGGCATCCTTTGTCTTCATAAGCCCGTAGACGATCCAGGGCTGTCTTCCAACCTCAGCAACCATCCAGCCAGCTTGAACGGCAATGTAAGGTAGAGGAATGTTCCAAACAAGCACCTTTAAAAGCTTAGGTGAGGATTCTGGATTATTTCTCTTTAGATAAGCAAGCACAGAGAGAAGTCCGAATAGGAAACCAAGCATAACCATTATCCTGAAGGACCAGAAGGTTAAAGCAACGGGAGGACGCTCCTCCTTTGGCCACTCTTTAAGCCCTTTTACCTCAGCCTCAGGGTCATGGAAGGCTAAGAGTGAGAGGACCTTGGGAACCTTTATGAACTCAACGGAATTTCTTTCGTTTGCCTCATCTGGTATAGCAAATAAAGCCCAGCCTGCACCTTTTTCAGTCTCCCAGTGAGATTCCATGGCGGCAAGCTTTGTAGGCTGAGTTGTCGCAACTTCAGCCCCGTGGATGTGCCCCTCCACGATAAGATAAAGGCTAAAGATCACCGTCCAGATGGCAGCAACCCTAAAACTCTTTTTGAAAAAGGATAGCTCATTTTTTCTAAGGATATGCCAAGCAGAAACACCAAGCACAAAGAAGCCAGACAAAACATAGGCTGAAGGCACAGTGTGGAGAAACTCCCACCAGGCAAAGGAGTTGGTTAGAACTGCGGTAAAACTATCAAGCTCTGCCCTTCCATTCCTGATAACATAGCCAACTGGGTGCTGCATCCATCCGTTAGCAAGAAGGATCCACAGGGCAGAGATGTTTGAGCCGATGGCAGTAAGCCAGATGGCAAGAGTATTTATCTTAGGACTGATTCTCCCCCAACCAAACCACCAGACAGCTATAAAGGTAGACTCTAAGAAGAAGGCAAGCGTTGCCTCAATGGCAAGAAGAGAACCAAAGACATCTCCTACATACTCAGAATAGAATCGCCAGTTAGTCCCAAACTGAAACTCAAGGGTAATTCCAGTTACTACTCCTAAGCCGAAGTTGATGAGGAAGAGCTTTCCCCAAAACCTTGCCGCCCTTTTGTAATCTTCATCCCCTGTCTTAAGCCAGAGGGTTTGAAAGATGGCGGTTAAAAAGGATAGCCCAAGGGTTAAAGGAACAAAAAGAAAATGAAACATGGCAGCTGCCGCAAACTGCAAACGGGATGCTAACAGGACATCCATGGTCTCACCTCCTTATTTTTGTTTTTTAGACTTTTTTCCTTGAGAATCTTCATTTTTGGTTAATAACTTCCTAAAATCATAACTTTTAAGAAGTTCTCTAAACCTTTCATTAACCTCAATCCAAACTTCATGAACCGGACAATCTGGAGACCTGCTACAAAAGCCTGGAGATTCTACGCATCGATTGAGATAGACCTTGCCATGGATGGCTTCGATGACATCAAGAAGGGTTATTTCCTCTGGTTTCTTTTTAAGTTTATACCCCCCTCCTCTACCTTTTTGGACATAAACTAAATCGGCAACCTCAAGCATCTGCCCAATCCTTGAGAGCAAGCTAAGAGGGATGTCTACCTTTTCTGCTAACTCCTTACGACTAACAACCTTCTCTTCCTTTTGAGAAAGGTAAAGAACCATCCTAACTGCATAATCCTCAATTAGCCCTATTTCCATTTTCCTTTCCTTTTAAGCAAAAGTTTTCTTAATAAGCTTACTTTTAATACAGTATCTAAATGTTTAAATTTGTCAAGAGGCAATTGAGTTTATTTTAAAAATTTGTGCAAGCCCTTCTGCTGTCGCCCCGAGGCGTCAGCCGAGGGGTCTCCCTGGAGACGCCGTCCCGAACGAAGTGAGGGATGCCTCGCTATCGCTCGGCAGGACGGAGTAGGGAACTTTTTTGAACAGCCTCAGAGGCAATTTGAGGGTGTTTCAAAAAACATTTTTAAGACCTTTCATTGTAGGGGCGTAGGGCTAGGCGCTCAATGAAAAACTGTAAAAATAAATCGTGTTTACTCGTTGAAAATCGTAGTGATTTCCGTTCGGTTGCCTGAATGTTTTTGTAAATATCTACTTTAACAAACTCAAAAGCTTTTGATAAAGGGTTTCGCCTGTGTCTTCTTTCTCTACGACGACCTCTAAAACCTTAGCACCTTTCCGTTTATAGTATTCGACTAACGGGATGTTCCTCTCGAAAAACCAGGCTAATTTTTTAGCAACAAGCTGAGGGTTATCATCCGTCCTCCCTTTTCTATCACCAGCCGGGTCATGTTTAAGTCTATAATAGAGAACCTCAAAAGTAACGCTAAGATTTATCACACAAACTATGTCCAAATGACCCTCGATAAATTCTGCTTGCTTTAAATCCCTCGGAAAACCGTTTAAAACAATAAACTCGTTCTCTTTGTATCCTCTTCTTCCAATAAATTCATCTAAAGTCTCTAAGAAGATAAAATACTCCTCCGGAGTTAAAAGCCTGCCTTCTGCTAAAATAGACTTGACAAGGTCAACAACCTTTTGGTTTACCTTTGTCTGATTTGAGGCAATCTTTCGCAATTCCTCACCGAAATCAAAATGATGAACCCGAGTACCTTGAAAACCCCTCTCTTCTAAAACCCTCCCAAGCGGAGTTTTCCCAGCTCCTGTTGGTCCAACTAAAAGAAGACATTTTATCTTGTTTTTTGAGCCCATAGTTTATTCTTGAGCCTATTCAGGTAGTATAGCTTTAACAAAAGATTCTTTATCAAAGGGCAAAAGGTCCTCCGGCTTTTCGCCAAGACCAATAAACCTTATGGGAAGCTTAAACTTATGGGATATAGCAAAGGCAACTCCACCCTTTGCTGTTCCGTCCATCTTGGTAAGAATTACGCTATGGATGGGTATAGCTTTAAAAAAGCTTTCCGCCTGAGAGATGGCGTTCTGACCAGTGTTGGCATCAAGGACAAGAATATTTTCATATCCTTCCTGAGGAATAAACTTCTCTATAACTCTAGCCATTTTTTTAAGCTCTTCCATTAGGTTGTATTTGGTATGAAGCCTGCCAGCAGTATCTATGAGCACAAGCTCAAAGCCTTCTTTAATAGCCTTGTCTAAACCCTGATAGATTACGGAGGCTGGGTCTGCCCCCTCCCTTTGAGCATAAACAGGAACCCCTACCCTTTCCCCCCACCTTTGCAACTGTTCTATGGCTCCAGCCCTAAAAGTATCACCAGCAACTATGAGAACCTTGTAGCCTCCATCCTTAAAGTTTTTAGCAAGCTTGGCGATGGTTGTGGTCTTACCTACACCGTTTACCCCTAAGAAAAAGAGAGTCGCAGGGTTACCTTGAGGGGGGAAAGGTCTTGTTGGGTCAACCAAAAGATTGAGCAAACCTTCTCTGAGGCGGTTCTTTAGCTCCTTGGAGGTTATACTTTTTCCAAGGCTCAAATCCCTTTTAATGGGCTCAAGAAGAGCAAACGTTGTCTCTACTCCAAGGTCAGAAAGAATTAACCTTTCCTCAAGCTCATTAAGGTCAGCTTGGGTGATGAGCCTATCAACTTCAAAGACCTCAGTTAATGTTTGAGCTAATTTTTCTTTGGTTTTGCTTAGGCCTTCCTTGAAGCGAGAAAAAAGAGACTTTTTCTCTTCAACGAAATGTTCATTTTCTTGAGGTTTTGCTAAGTCGCTCTGAACTTCCTTTGATTTTCGTTTAAAGATGTTGAACACTTGGTATCCTTAAGCGAGATAGAGGAAAGGTTTACGGAGGGGGAGGGATTCGAACCCCCGGAGGGAGAGCAAGCTCCCTCAACGGCTTTCAAGGCCGCCCCCTTCGTCCACTCGGGCACCCCTCCTCAATTTTAATAATATAATATAACCTAAAAAATGTTCAACTTTCTCAAGGGTTCTCTCTTGGACCTCAATTTGTCCCCTAAAATCCATCGGAATACCAAATAAAGAGCGGTATCTATGCCTTCGCAATTCTCCTTATTAACTCCTCTATTATGTTCACCTGATAAAAGAAAGGTCTGTTCCTGGGTAGATGTTCATAGCTTATCTTCGATTTATTGAAAGAATTTATTAAACTAATTAAAAATTTCTATTTGTCTTTATTAATTTATCAATTAATTTTATATATAAAAAATTTAGGAGGTGGGTTATGGTTAAACGAAGTTTATTGTTGTTAAGCCTTTTCCTTCTATTACCCTTTGTTCTCCCTGGGTTAGGATACTCTCAGGGAGGGGTTAAAAAGGCAAAGAGTGTGGATGAGCTTATCAAGATGTTTGACTCCTCAAGTTGTAAACAATGTCATCAAAAGGAGTATGAAGAGTGGTCTAAGAGTTTCCATGCCTTCTCTCTGGTTGGGTCCATGAGAACCTTAGGTTCCTGGGCTTCAACGATTAAGTTGATCATTGATGGTAAGACTTATCCTCATGCCAAGGCAACGAAGGTAGAGGACCTGAAGGTTGAGCACCTGATGTTCTGTGCAAAATGCCACCTCCCTCAACTAAAATATGCTGAAGATAGCGTTGCGGTTGAGCTTGCAAAGCTTGTAATTTCAGCGGCAGAGGGAGATGAAAAGGCTTTAGAAAAGGTAAAACAGGTCAACATCAACTGTTTGATTTGCCATCAGGAGATGGCCATTGTTCACAAGTGGAAGGACGGGTTCGTTGATAGGTCTGCAGTGTATGGGAAAAAAGAAGGTTCTCACTTTGACCCGAAGTATGGAAAGCTTAAGAAATCACCCGTAATTGACAGGGCAGTCTTTTGCGGACAGTGCCATGGCACTGGTCCGAACTTTGAATTTCCTGAACCAAGTCAATGTGCAACGGCTTACGGAAGCTATCTCCATGCCTACATCCCCTCAGGGGGCACAAAGACCTGCCAAGATTGCCACATGAAAGAGGACAACCTTGGACATTTCATGGTTGCTTATCGGGATAAAAGAATGGTAAAGAAAGCCTTAGATTATAGCGTGGAGATCCTCCCCTATTCCTTCTTACACAAGCCTGGAGTTTATCACAACAAAGCCAGGGTAGTAGTTAAAATGACCAATAAAGCTGGTCACAGGATCCCCGATGGCTGACCTTCTCCTAACAAGCTGGTCCTGGAAGTGACCAGTGTGACCCCAGATGGAAAGAAGTTTTTTGAAAACTACAAAGTATTGATGCCAATGGCTGCTGGCTGGGATAGGGATAACAAGATGATGTTTGGCGCTGATAGAAAAACGGGCTATATGGTAGATACCTCACTCCAACCTGGAAAAACCCATAAGGAAATTGTGGAAATTCCCTTCCCAGAGGGTGTAAAGAAGATGAAAGTTTCTGTCAGGCTCTGGTACCTACCCTCTAATCCAGCTGAGAATTTAGACCAGCAAAAGGAAAATAAAGACAAGTTCCTCTTCTTTGCCGAAGAGAAAGAAGTCTCCTTACCCTAAGCATTCAACCAAGGTCTAAATTCTTTGGGGGCTTTAAGCCCCCTTCTAATTTTTAATTTAGGTTCATTTAATTTTAAAATTTAAAGTAAAATTATCCTTCCTGTAACACATATCCTCCTTATTTTATTAACAAAGAGGAATCTATAAAAACTTTTTAACAAAAAGCTTGTAAAGTATGGTGTTCAAAAATTTTAACTTTTAAACATGGTTTTGAACATCACTCCTAAGAGCCTTTAAAAACATTTTTTATAAACTTTGGCTCAGGTCTTATGAGTAAAGAGGGAAGTTTTGTTCAAACCATCAGTTTTTTTAATTCTCTTTAATTCTCTTTACTAAAAATCTTTAAAAGATAAAATATGAAAAAAAGATGAAAACTAGGCTTCAGAAAATCTTTCAAAGAAGGTACGCTTTACCTGAGGAACTTCTGTTTGAAAAGGTCTCTTTGGCACAAGAAATTTATGAAAATTATGGAGAGTATTTTTTTAAACTTAAAGAGTTTGAGGAGCTTCTAAAAAAATACGAAAAAGCTATAGAGATATCAAACAAGAGAATGGAGGAGTTTCAAAGCTTTAGCGAATGTTATGTTTGCACCGTCATTGAGGGAAAGGGATGCTGTAAAGCAGGGCTTGAGAACGAGGCAACAGTAGCTATAATCCTTTTAAACTTTTTACTAAAAAAGGAACTACCCAAAGAAAGGGAGGTTCCAGGGAGGTGTTTCTTTGTCGGTCCCGTGGGGTGTAAGCTCTTTGCCAGACCTCCGCTATGTCGAGAATTTTTTTGTCGAAGGTTGTTAGACACCTTTAAGCAGGAAGAGTATGTTTTGATCACTCAAGCCATTGCGGATGAGCTAACTTTACAGGGTGTATTAGTGAGGTATATTAAGAAGGAACTTGAGTTCTTGACTGGTGAGTTCTTGTATGAGCTTGATATCACGGGTTATAGTTCACCAGGAGGTAAATGAAGATGAAAAGAATAATCGTTTATGTAAGCCTATTCTTTAGCTTAGTTCTCTTTGGGTGTGCCAAAAAAGAAGCCCCACCCATTGCGGTATCACCAACTATTTCTCCTCCTCAACCATCAGAGAAGGTTGAACCATCAAAAAAAGTGAGCGAGGAGAAAAAGGTTAGCTTAGAGGACCTCCTTAAAGAGCAGGATAAAAGGGCAGAAAAAAAGTTGGACCTTGACACAATCAAGCTTTACGGAAGGGGGACTCCTCCTCTCTTTGCCATCTTCTTTGATTTTGATGACTACACCATCCGTTCTGACATGTGGGATAGGATAAGAACCAACGCCAAGTACTTGCTTGAAAGAAAGGATGTTAAGATTGTCCTTGAGGGAAACTGCGATGAAAGGGGGACAAACGAGTACAACCTTGCCTTAGGGATGAAAAGAGCCCTTGAAGTAAAGAAGGCGTTGGTTAGGCTTGGGGTTGATGAGTCAAGGATTGAGGTGGTAAGCTTCGGAGAAGAGCGCCCTATTTGCTCTGAGCATGATGAGTCTTGTTATGCCCTAAATAGAAGGGTAGACTTTGTGATCAAACAAAAATAAAAAAGGGGGAAAAGGGATGAGGAAGGTCTTTGTTGCGAGCCTTTTTATTTTGGCTTTTAGCCTTTTAATGATGGATTTAGCTTTTGCTCAATCTGATTTAAAGATCGCGGTTATAGACATAAAGAGGGTTGTCAACACCTCAAAGTATGGGCAAGAGGTGATGGAAAAACTACAGAAAAAGTATGAAGAGCTTCAAGCAAAGCTTGACGCTCGAGCAAAGGAGCTTGATGCCTTAAAAGAGGAGATAGAAAAGAAGGGCTCGCTATGGTCTCAAGAGGTCAGAGAAAAGAAACAACAGGAATTTCAAAAAAAATTAAGGGAATTTAGGACCATGCAGGAGGATGCTCAGCTAGAGATGCAGGAGTTAGAAAAGAAGCTCCTTGACCCCGTCTTTAAAGAGCTTGAAGGCATAATTAAGGATTATGTCCAAAAAGAAAAGATCGACCTTATCCTTGAGAAAAACCAGCCTGGCATCTACTACGCAAGCCCAAGGATCGACATATCCCCAAAGCTTGTAGAGCTTTTTGACAATTACTATGAGACAACTAAAGGAAAAAAGGAGGCACCAGCTTCTAAACCTGCAGAGACAAAAGGTAAAACGAAATAGCCCTTGAGCCAAGTTTATCTTCTTGCTGATGTAGGGGGCACAAACGCTCGGTTCGTCTTCCTAACCACACCCCGAAGGGGCATAAGTCAAAAAGGGGTTTTAACCCTAAAAAGCAAAGATTTTAGCGACTTTTCTTCCCTTCTCTTAGAAGCCCTATCTTTCTTTAAGGTTGAACCTCGGGATACCGTAGCCTGCATTGCGGTAGCTGGTCCTGTGTTTAAGGGGAGGGCAAAGCTTACGAACCTTGGCTGGGAAATTGAAGAAAGAAAAATAAAAGTCAAGTTTCCTTTTAAAAAGCTAATCCTTGTGAACGACCTATTTGCCGGTTCAGCCTCTTTAGCAAAGCTAAAAAAGAAGGACCTTAAATTAGTAAAAAAAGGGAGGATTGACAAGGGAGTTTGGGTTGCTATTTTTTGCGGAACCGGATTAGGGGTAGGGGTCTTAGTAAAAGAGAAACCTTTAACCCTAATTTCAACCGAAGCTGGACATATCTTTTTTCAAGCATTAGATAGCTTTGACTTAAAATTTTTAGACTTTTTGAAAGAAAAGCAGAAAGAGCTAAGCTATGAAGAGGTTTTATCAGGAAGGGGGCTTGAAAACCTTTATGAATTCTTTCATGGTGGTGAAAGACTCTCTGCACCCATGATTACTGCCCTTGCAAAGAAGCAAGATAAAAGGGCAGGGCAAGCTGTGAAGACTTATTTCAAATATTTGGGTAGATTTTGCTCTCAATTAGCCCTTTGCTATCTCCCTTTAGGGGGGATCTACCTTAGCGGTGGCGTCATAAACGCTTTAATAGATTTTCTTTTTGAGAAGGAGTATAAGTCCGTTTTTATGGAAAACTTCGTATCCTCTTCTAGGCTAAACTTTTTACTTGAAGAACTTCCTATCTATGCGATAGGGCATCCCTTTCCAGTTCTTTTAGGATGTAAAGCCATTGTTGAGAGCCTTGAAGACTGATTTTTCTTGTGTTTAGGTCTAAGTGCTCAAAAAAAATAGAAAGAGGCTCTACCTTGGGCGGTAAAAAACTTAGTCTATCTGCCCATTCAACGACTATGATCCCCTCTTCTAAATTTTCCCAAAGCCCAAGCTCAAAAGCCTCCTCTTCGCTTAACCGATAGAGGTCAACATGAAAGATGGGATAGCGCCCTTTATAGATGTTTATCAACGAAAAGGTTGGGCTAACCACGAAGGTATCTTCGGGGACTTCAAGGGCTTCGCAAAGCCCTTTTATAAAGGTTGTTTTCCCGGAGCCAAGGTCTCCATAGAGAAGAAGAAGGGTTTCCGGTCTTAGATGTTTGCCAAGCCTGCGAGCAAGTTCTTTTGTTTCTTCGGGAGAGGTTGTGATGAATTCTATGCTAATTAGATTTGACATTCGGTCCAAGGATTAAGAGGTAAGCCCGGTCCTTTTTAAGATACTTCTTTATAATGTCTTTCAATCTTTCGGCGTCGACCTTTTTTATTTCTTCTTCATACTTCTTTTGATAGTCCCAGCCAAGACCAAGGACCTCGTTTAGAGCCATGTCTTCAGCTTTAGCGATGTTGCTCTGAAGAGAAAGTCTATACCTCCCAAGGAGTCTGTTCTTTCCTCGTTCTATTTCTTCTTGGGTTAGACCATCTGAGGTTATCTTTTCTAAGATTTCAAAAAAGCCAGCTACGGCTTGGTCTGTTTTCTCAGGGGAGCAGGCGATGTAGAAGGTAAAAATAGAGGCTTTAGGATACATAACAAGGAAAGAGGTGACAGCGTAGGCAAGAGAGCGCTCATCTCTTAAGATCCTAAAAAGCCTGCTTTCCATTCCTGACAAGATGCTGTTTAGAACCTCGATCGTTGGTCTTTCAGGAGAGAGAAGCCCAGGCAAAACAAAACCAAGAAGAACTTGGGTTTGAAAGCTTTCCTTAGGGGTAAACTTCTTGCCGGGTCTGGGAAGGAGTGGTTCAGGCTCCTCCTTTTTCTCTTCTTTTCTAAGCGCTCCTTTCTCAAGGTATTTCTTAAGCTTTAGCTTTAGGTCTACCGGGTCAAAATCACCAACGACAACGAGCGTTGCCTGATCAAGCTTCACAAAATCTTGATAAGCTTTCTTTAGGTCTTCGCAGGTAAAGCTTTGATAGAAGGCTTGAGAGCCTGCTTGGTTTAAGCCATAGGGATGGTCTGGAAAGATAAACTCTAAGAATTCTTTAAGAGCAAGGGAGAGGGGTTGGTCTTCCTGCCGATGAAGCATGGACATAAGCTCAGGCTTTGCCTTTTCGCATTCTTCCTCGCTAAAGCTTGGGTCAAAAAGGATTTCTGAAAAGAGCTCCAAGGTTTGGTCAAGGTTTTTGGATAAGCTCAGCGCCTTTAATCCGAAGGTATTTCTTCCGGTGTAGCCAACGATTGATGAGCCAAGATTTTCTAAGGTTTGAGAAATTTCTTCAGCTGACCTTTTCTTTGTGCCCCTTGTCCAAATAAGGGTTAGGGCTTGGAAGAGGCCATTGTTTTCCTTATTTTCAAACCTTACTCCTCCCGGAAAGACTAAAGCAAGCCCAACGGTTGGGGTCTCTTTCTGCGGTTTTAAGATAACCTTTAAGTTGTTTTTGAGCCGAAAGACTTGAGCCTCCTCAAGAAGGACCTCCTTTTCTAATATCTTTCTCAATTCCTCTTCACCAAAAAGGGCCTTCTCAGAGAGAAAAACTACCGTTAGTTTAGATGGGTTAAAGATCTTTTCTGCCAGCCTTTGTAAATCCTCGGACGTTGTCCTTTCAATTTGTTTGACATACCAGTCAATGTCTTTGTATGTGCCTCTGATCAGCTCAAAGGTTGCAAGGGTCCTTGAAAGACCATCCGTAGATTCCTGCCCGTAGATAAAGCTTGATAGGACCTGCGTTTTGGCTCGTCTTAATTCCTCTTCCGATATGCCAAAGTGTTTTATCTTCAAGACTTCCTTTAAAGTTTCTCGTAAGATAGGATGGAAATTTTGAGGGTCTGCAGTTCCTGTAATTTCAAAGAGACCAGGACCTGAGGGAGTTAGAGCGCTTGCTGAGATGCTTTTTACGAGGTTTAGTTCCCTTTTTAAGCGTAGGTAAAGCCTTGAGGTTTCCCCACCGCCGAGGACCTCCGCTAACAGGTCGGCAAGAGGAGCATCATTTTCCTTTAAAGATGGAGCAGGAAAGGAAAGGGCGAAGTAGCCCTCTTTTACTCTTCTTACAACCCAAGAAAGAGTGGGCTTTTCCACATAGGGTTCAGTAGGAAAGACAACTTGCTTGAGAGTTCTTTTTGGGAGGTTAGAGAAATACTTTTCTGAAAGCTTCAGCACCTCATCATAGGGCAAGTTCCCGACAATAACTAAAACCATATTTTCTGGGGTGTAAAAGTGGTTCACAAAGTAGAAAAGGTCATCCCTGGTGAGAGAGCGAACCGTGTTTTCAAACCCGATGATGGGTCTACGGTAGGGATATTTGGTGTAGGATTTCTTCATCAGCTCTTCGTAGAGGACCACATAGGGATTGTCAAGGCGCATCTTCATCTCTTCAACGACTACTTCTTTTTCCTTAGAAAGCTCGTTTGGGTCAAAGATTGGGTGAAAGACCGCTTCAGAGAGGACATCAAGGGCTGTCTCAAAAACTTCTGTAGGTCCAGACACATAGTAGCAGGTGTAGTCATAAGAGGTAAAGGCGTTGATGTATCCACCCTTTGCCTCAACAGCTCCGGATATATCTTCAGGCTTCTTATGCTCAGTTCCTTTAAATATCATGTGCTCGATAAGATGTGTAATTCCTGCTACTTCATCCCACTCGTAGTTGCTCCCTACCTTTACGCAGAGCTTTACCGTGACTACCCTTTCCCTCTGATAGGGGAAGAAGAGAACTTTTAAGCCTGAAGAAAGGGTATGAACTTTAACCTTTTGGGTTAAGTCAAGGGAAGAAAAGCCAAAGTTTGGTTCCATAAGCACCCCCAGGATTAAAAAGAAAAGAGTTTGAGCAAGGAAAGCTAATTTTTTCATGCTAATTTAATTTAGAACCCATTGGACAATTTGACAAGGCAATAGTAAAATTTTATTAACAAATTGAAGGTTTAATTTTAGGCTGGGGGTATGACAATGCACTTCAGAGATAAGATGTTAGGTTTAGGGTTAGCGCTTTTATTTTTACTCACATTTTTTTTACCAAGCAAGGCAAGTGAAACTTTAAACGGTGCTGGCTCTACCTTTGTCTATCCTATCTTATCCAAGTGGGCTTACGATTTTCAAAAGGTATCAGGAGTTAAGATTAACTATCAGTCTATAGGTTCTGGTGGTGGTATAAGGCAGATCACAGAACGGACCATTCATTTTGGAGCCTCTGATATGCCACTTACTCCTCAGGAGCTAAAGAGTAAAAAACTTTTACAGTTCCCTATAGTTATAGGGGGTGTTGTGTTAGCCTATAATTTGCCAGAGCTTAGGGGTAAAAGTCTTATCCTTGATGGGGAAACTATCTGCGGGGTCTACCTTGGAAAGATCAAAAGCTGGGATGATCCAAAGATTAGAGCCCTGAACCCTGGTATAGCTTTACCATCAAGACCTATAACGCCTGTTTTTAGGTCGGATGGTTCAGGGACTACTGCCCTTTTTACTCATTATCTTAGCGAGGTTTGTAAAGACTGGGCAAAAGAGGTTGGCTTTGGCACATCTGTCAAATTTAAAACCGGTCTTAGCGGAAAGGGAAACGAGGGTGTGGCAAACTATGTTAAGAGAACCCCCTATTCCATAGGCTATGTGGAGTATGCTTATGCCGTCCAAAATAAGCTAAGCATAGCCCTTCTTAAGAACCGAGCTGGTAATGTGGTAGCTCCTGATGTCAATACCTTTAAAGAGGCAGCCTCATCCGCAAACCTTGACCCTAAAAACCACTTTTACGCTTGGATAACCAATGCTCCGGGCAAAAATGCCTATCCTATAACCGGGTTAGTCTTTATTCTTCTTGCTGAAGAAAAAAAGGATATAAACAAAAAAGTGGTGAAGTTCTTTGATTGGGTTTTAACTAATGGCGATAATCAGGCTTTAAGCCTGCAGTATGTCCCTCTCCCAAAGGATTTAAAAGATAAGGTAAGGAGCTACTGGAAGGCTAATGGTCTTTACTAACAGGATCTTTCTTTTTTTTACTTTTCTTGGGGCTCTTCTTATACCGCTTATTATTCTCGGGATTTTGATAGTCTTTTTAAAGGAAGCAAGTTTAGCCTTTCAGAAGTTTGGGTTTGTTAGTTTTATTTTTTCTCCAGAGTGGGACCCGGTTTTTGAAAAGTTTGGGGGAGCTGTCCCTTTAACTGGCACCCTCATTGTTGCCTTTCTTTCCCTTATCTTTGCCGTCCCTTTTGCCTTAGGAATAGCTATCTTTGTGGTGGAAGTATGCCCTGCATCCCTTAAGGAGATAGTGCGGCTTGCTATCGAGCTTTTAGCAGCCATTCCCAGCATTGTTTATGGAATGTGGGGGCTTTTTACCCTTGCTCCCATTATGGCACGATACATTGAACCCTTTTTACAGAGGGTCTTCTCTCCTATCCCACTCATCGGAAAGCTTTTTGAGGGGACCCCTCTGGGGATAGACCTCTGGACTGCTAGCATAATGCTTAGCATCATGATCATTCCCTTTACCGCTTCCATCGCTATCGAATCTTTTTATCTTGTTCCTCGGGTTTTAAAGGAATCTGCTTATGGTATGGGGGCTACGAAGTGGGAGGTTATAAAGGATGTGATGTTCCCCTATTGTAAAATTGGTATCCTTGGAGGAATCGGTTTGTCTTTAGGTCGAGCTCTTGGTGAGACAATGGCTGTGGCCTTTGTCCTTGGCAACATAAATTCCTTCCCCACTTCCCTTTTTTCTCCTACTACTACCGTTACGGTAAAGCTTGCAAATGAGTTTACCGAGGCAGATAAGGATATTCATCTCTCAGCCCTTTTCTATCTTGCTCTACTTTTATACATCTTAAGCCTGATTGTTATCGCCTGCTCTAAGTATCTTATTTTGAGGGTTCGTTCAAGATGATCGAAAGGGAGATAAGAAAGAGGAAGGTGATAAGCAGGCTTGCCCTTTTAGCTGCCTTCTTTTGTGCCCTCTGGGGTCTTTTTTGGCTGTTTTTTATCATCTTTGATGTCCTTAGGCATGGGCTATCTTCTATCAACCTTTCACTTTTCTTAGAAGTTCCTACGCCACCCGGAGAACCTGGAGGAGGGCTAAAGCATGCCTTTATCGGGCATCTCCTGATAACTCTTGTGGCAGTAATCTTGGGTATCCCCTTTGGAATTTTGGGAGGGACCTTTTTAGCAGAATACGGAAGAAACTTCCGCTTTTCCCGTTTTATAAGCTTCCTTGCAGACACCATGGTTAGCGTTCCTGCCATAGTTGTTGGTGCCTTTGTCTATGCCATAATGGTAAAGCCCCTTGGTCATTTTAGCGGATGGAGTGGAGGGGTAGCTTTAGCCATCATCATGCTTCCTGTTATCATCCGAACGACTGAGCACATGCTTTCCCTTGTCCCATGGACGATGAGGGAGGCAGCCTTTGCCCTTGGCGCTCCCTATCATAAAGTGATCTGGCAGGTTGTTTATCCATCGGTAAAGACAGGTCTTTTAACGGGCTGTCTCTTAGCTATAGCCAGGGTCTCTGGTGAAGCAGCACCCCTTCTTTTTACCTCCTTCAACAACAATTTTCTTTCCTACGATATGAGCGGACCTATGGCTTCCTTAACTGTGACCATCTTTGTGTATGCTATGGGACCTTATGAGGATTGGCATGGGAAAGCCTGGGGAGCAGCCTTGGTGATCACCCTTGCTATACTACTAATCAACCTTACAGCAAGGCTTATGTTGAAAAAGGGAGGTAAAAGTTGACGGTTGAGCTTGAGGTAAAACAACTCTTCTTCTACTACGGGGGAGGCTCAACGCCTGTGTTGAAAAACATAAATTTCCCTATCTATAAGCACAAGGTTACAGCCCTTATCGGACCAAGTGGTTGCGGAAAGACAACCCTTCTTCGTTGCTTTAACCGTATGCACGACCTTTATCCTGGGAACAGGTACGAGGGAGAAATCCTTTTTAGAGGAAGAAACATCCTTGCTCCCGATGTAGACTTGATAGAATTGCGAACAAAAATTGGAATGGTCTTTCAGAAGCCTACCCCTTTTCCGATGAGCATCTTCGACAATGTAGCTTATGGATTAAGACTGCGGGGGATAAAAAACAAGAAAGAGCTTGCAGAAAGAGTTGAAAAGGCTCTTCGTGAGGCTGCTCTTTGGGATGAAGTCAAGGATAAGCTTAAAGAGAGCGGTCTATCTCTATCAGGTGGTCAACAGCAAAGGCTTTGCATAGCAAGAGCTATTGCGGTTGAGCCAGAAGTCTTACTTTTTGATGAGCCAACCTCAGCCTTAGACCCCATTTCAACCGCAAAAATCGAAGACCTTATAGTTCAGCTAAAAGAAAAGATAACCATCGTCATAGTTACTCACAACATGCAGCAGGCAGCAAGGATCTCCGATTTTACGGCCTTCATGTATCTTGGGGAGCTCGTGGAGTTTGGACCAACAGAAAAGATATTTACTAATCCGGAAAAGAAGCTCACCGAAGATTACATCACCGGCAGGTTTGGTTAATAAAACCTCTTGATTTAAGTCAAGGTATAAATCTTTTCTTGGGATAATCTTTTAAATCAAAAGCAGGGGAAAAGCTATGAGATGTCCTGGGCAGGATACTCGCTATTGGAAGGAAGATGCCATCTTTGAGGTTGAATGTCCCCATTGTGGGGCCCTTGTTGAGTTCTTTAAGGATGATACCTCGAGGAAATGTCCAAGCTGTAAGCGGGTGCTGGTCAATCCAAGGATGGATTTTGGGTGTGCCCTCTATTGCCAATACGTTGAGCTTTGCCTGGGTGAACTTCCAAAGGAGGTCTTGAGGGAAAGGAGTAACCTCCTTAAAGAGCGCATAGCAGTTGAGGTTGAAAAAAGGCTCCCCAAAGAGCTTTTTAAAGAAATCTCAAGCTTAGTAAGAGAAATGGAAGAAAAGACTAAAGAGGCGGGTAAATCTCCTGGCTTAAACCTACTACTCCTCTATTTTTATTATCTGTCAAAGGATGATTTAAAGGAAGTTGCGGAGAAGGCTCGTCTGCCAGAGCCTGTGCTTGATGACATAAGGCTAAAGCTTAAGGAGCTTAAAGAAGGACTAAAACCAAGGGAATTATTTGAAGCTTTAACCTTAAAAAAGGAGGGGTAAAACATGGCGAAGGTTCTAAGGAAGATCATCGAGATCGATGAGGAGCTTTGCAATGGCTGTGGTAAATGCGTGCTTGCTTGTCAAGAGGGGGCGATAGCCATCATCGACGGCAAGGCGAGGCTTGTTAGCGAAATCCTTTGCGATGGTTTAGGGGCTTGCATTGGAGAATGTCCAACGGGTGCCCTTCGTATCGTAGAGAGGGAAGCTGAACCCTTTGATGAAAAGGCTGTTGAAGAACATCTCCATCAGCTAAAGAAAAACAAAGAGTCATTCCAACCAACGATGGCTTGCGGTTGCCCATCAACCCAAGTAAGAAATCTTGAAACAGAGGAAAAGCCTGTTTCTCAGCCTCAGGACATCCCATCTTCCCTTACCCATTGGCCGGTTCAGATAAGGCTTATTCCAACCCATGCCCCTTTTTTGAGGGATGCTCATCTTTTAGTCTGTGCCGACTGCGTAGCCGTTGCCTATCCTGAGCTTCATACTAAGCTCCTTCCCGGAAAAAAGATCATGATAGGTTGTCCAAAGTTTGACCCAGCAGACCTTTACATCGAAAAGTTCGCCGAAATCTTTAGCAAAGTGCCCCTGAGGTCTCTTGAGCTTGCCATAATGGAAGTGCCTTGCTGTCGTGGGCTTCTTTTTATTCTTGACCAAGCACGAAGGCTTGCCAACAAAGATTTTAAATTTAAAGTTCACACCATAGGAGTAAAGGGTGAAATCCTTAGGACGGAGGAGGCTTAATGGAGTGGACTCCTGAGGCCGAAGCCTACTTTAAAAAGGTTCCCTTTTTTGTCAGAAAAAAGGTAAAAAGGGAGGTAGAAAAGTACCTTCAGGAAAGGGGAAAGAAGAGAATCACCCTTGAAGACCTTTTAGAAGCCAAGGAGGCTCTGCTAAGTAAAATGTCTGAAGCGGAAAAGGGCTATGAAGTATCTGGGTGCTTTGGCGTTGATTCTTGCCCAAACGCTTTAACGGCTTCAAGCCATCTTTTATCTTTCTTAGAGAAGATTTTAGAAGAAGAAAAGCTTACCCAATTTTTGACCTCTAAAGTTGGACCAAGGTTGAAGGCTCATCATAAGTTTAAGGTTTGTCTTTCTGAGTGCCCAAACGCCTGCTCCCAGGTCCATATCTGCGATTTTGCTCTTCACGGGGTGGTAAAAATCTCCGTCAATCCAAAGGCTTGTAGCTTTTGTGGCTCCTGCGTTGAAGCCTGCGAAGAGAGCGCTATTGAGCTTACCGAGTTTGGTCCCACTATAAACGAAGAGCTTTGCGTTGGCTGTGGTCATTGCCTAAAGGTATGTCCAGAATCTGCCTTATCCGAGGAGTTCCGAGGCTACAAGGTATACTTAGGGGGAAAGCTTGGGCGTCATCCCCGTTTGGCAACCTTCCTTGATTATTATAAGGCGGAAGACATACCCGAGCTTTTGAGGAAAGTCCTTTACCTCTACAAAAAACACAACCAAAAGGGAGAAAGGCTTGGAGCCATCATTGAGAGATTATCCTGGGAGAGGTTTGTTAAGGAGCTTAGAGATTTAGTTTAAAACATCAAAGGCGTTTTCAGGACGGCTTGCAGATTCCTTTTCTTGTTTTTCTCTTCTATACTCTTGAAAGTATTGCAAGACTTCACCGTTTAGAACCCTTTTTGCTCCTACAAATCGAGCCCTATAGTAGGGGTCATCAAGGGAGTCGATGGCAAAGCCTTTTCTGTTCGAAGAGACATGGACAAACTTGTTGTCGCCTATGTAGATCCCTACATGGGTAACTGGAGCGCGCTTTGATGTTCTAAAAAAGACAAGGTCTCCCGGAAGAAGCTCGTTTTTATCTACCTCCTGCCCTACAAGATACTGATGATAAGAGCTTCTCGGAAGTTTGATCCCAAGCTCGCTATAAACCCTTTGAACAAAGGCAGAACAATCAAGAGCCCCGTTTCCTTCTCCGCCAAAGCGGTATTTCACGTTAGCATACTGTCTGCTAATTTCTAAGAATTTCTCCCTTAGAGCTTGAACTTCGGCTTTGCCCAGGGTAAACCTTCCAAACTTTTTCGTCAAAGGCTCCTCTTCTGCTTTAAATATGGCTTTAGGCTCCCTCAAACGGGGTTTCTCAAGGTCTTGAGAGGGAATTTTCAATTCCTGCCCAACTAAGATGATGTTATCCTCTAAACCGTTTAAAAGCTTTATCTCTTCTACAGAGACACCATACATTAAGGATATTCTGTATAAAGTTTCCCCCTCCTTTACTCGATGAACAAGATAGGGCTCATTTGAAGAGCTTTTAAACATATCTGAGGTAAGAGAGAAAGAAAGCCTTATCTCTTCGTTTTTTTCTGCCTTGACTAATAGCTTTTGTCCAGGCTTTAATCTTGCGGTCTTTAGATGATTTAGCCTTTTTATTTCCTCTGGTGTAGTATGGTATTTTCGGGCTAAGCTTGCTAAGGTCTCGCCTTTTTTAACTACATGATATACCTTTCTTTCAGCCAAACGCTTTTTTGTTCTTTCATCCTTAGCTTCAGATTGAGGCTTCTTTGGTTCTCCTTCAACTTCCTGTCCTTTAAAGGGGTCTTTAGGTTTTTCTGTTGTTTTTTCTATGTCTTTGGGTTTTTCAGGTTCCTTTGGCTGTTCCAAGTTTTTAGCCTTAACAGGAACCTTAAGGACCATACCTTCACGAATGGTTAAATCAGTAAGACCGTTTGCCTCAAGGATTTCTCCGACGCTCAAGCCATATTTTTTGGCAATGCTAAAAAGCGTTTCACCCTTAGATACTTTATGTTCAAGGAATTGTGTCTGAGGTCCTTCCGGGGCGGAGGGTTTGGACAATGATACATCCTTGGTAGATTCTGTTTTTTGCCTTCTTAAAACCAAAACTTGCCCAACCTTAAGCGCAGGGCTTGTTAAACCGTTCATAGCCATAAGCTCTTCAGTGCTTAAGCCAAACTGCTTGGCAATGCGAAAAAGATTGTCCCCCTTCTTCACCTGATAGGTTATCTCCCCCTCTGGGCTTGCGAAGTTTGAGGCTGAGTTGGATTGGGTAAAGGATGTAGGAGAAGATTTAGCAGTCTTTTTTGAGGTTTTAGGCTTTGCTGTTCGTTTGGTTGTTTTTTTAGCAGTCTTTTTTGATGTCGACTTGTTTGTCTTGGTTGCCGCTAAGGCAGAAGCAGATTGTTCAAAAAAGAAAAGGGGGAAGAAAAGGAAAATTAATAGAAAAGTATATATAATTTTACAGTTATTCTTCATCGGAAGCTTTTAAGCCCTTTTTAAGTCCGTAAACCATTTATAACCCAATTTTGGAAAAAAGTCAAGTTTTGTTTTTTCTTTTGAAAGGTTTTCAACTATTTGAAGCTATTTCAATAATATCGCATCTATCAAATGTTTCTAAGCATAGCGAGGGACCTTCGCAATTTATTCTTAATAATCTGTTAACATTTTTTATTTATCCTATCTAAAAAAGCAGGAGGTAGGTGCTATGGGTGGTAGGATTAAACTTTACTCATTGACCTTTGCTTTAGTGTTTCTTTTAGCATCTCTATTTCTCCTTTTAAGTGGTAGTTTGAGAGCAGGCGAAGTGATAAACGGTGCTGGCGCAACCTTTCCTTATCCAATCTATGCCAAGTGGGCTTACGAGTATGAAAAGGTAACTGGGGTCAAAGTCAACTATCAATCCATTGGTTCTGGTGGTGGTATAAGGCAGATAACAGAGAGAACCGTTGATTTTGGAGCCTCAGACATGCCCTTAAAACCAGAAGAGCTTGAAAGTAAAAAGCTTCTTCAGTTTCCAACAGTTATTGGAGGAGTTATCCTTGCTTATAACATCCCTGAATTGAAGGGACAGCATCTTGTGCTTGACGGGCAGACTATCTGCTATATCTACCTTGGGAAGATAAAGACCTGGGATGCCCCAGAGATCAAGGCTTTGAACCCAAAGACAAACCTTCCTTCTAAGCCAATAACTCCTGTTTTTAGGTCTGACGGTTCAGGAACAACTGCTATATTCACCCACTATTTAACGCAGGTTTGCAGTGAGTGGGCAAAGGAAGTGGGATATGGCACTTCTGTAAACTTCAAGGTTGGGTTGAGCGGTAAAGGAAACGAGGGCGTTGCCAACTATGTGAAAAGAACCCCTTATGCCATAGGCTATGTGGAGTATGCCTACGCATTACAGAATAAGCTTGATTTTGCTTACATCAAAAACAGGGCTGGCAATGTGGTAAAGCCTGACGATACTACTTTTAAAGAGGCTGCTGCAACAGCAGACCTTGACCCAAAGAAGCATTTTTATGCTTGGTTGACCGATGCCCCTGGTAAAAACGCCTATCCTATCGCTGGAGCAACCTTTATCCTTCTTGCCAAAGATAGACCTGAAGCAAGCAAAAAGGCTGTCAAGTTCTTTGATTGGGCTTTCACCCATGGCGACCAGATGGCTCTCCAGCTTGAATATGTGCCTCTTCCCAAGTCGGTAAAAGATAAAATCAGGGCTTACTGGAAGTCACACGGTATTTATTAAGGAGTAGCTTCAATTAGGTCCCTGGGGGCTTTTGCCCCCCTTTTTTGTTTATCTAATTTTAAAATTACTCATCTAATTCAATTTCAGCGATAAAGCCAGTTTTTGGCGGGGAGGCATTAGCAAGTTTTAGCCTCCCTCCATGGGCTTTAGCGATGGTTTCAACAAGGAATAGCCCAAGACCAAGCCCTTTGCCAAGGTATCTTGCTCGGTAAAAAGGTCGTGTAAGGAAGGGAAGTTCTTCTTCAGGGACCCCAGGACCCTCGTCCTCAACTCGGAAGTAGATCTTATCCTGAATTCTCCTTGCTGAAACCCAAACCTTCTTCCCCTCGGGAGTAAACTTTATGGCATTCTCTACGAGGTTAAAGAGGGCTTGCAAAAAGAGCTCCGGGTCTACATTGATTATAAAATCTTCCGTCAAATCAAAGATCAGCTTTATGTTTTTTTCTCCGGCAAGCTCCTCTGTCAAAGTTCGAAGGTCTGCCAAAAGCTCTGAGGCTTTGACTTTGCGTTTTTCAACCTTTAGCTCCTTAACAAGAACTGAGCTCATCTGAAAGAGCCTCTTTACAAGATTTGAAAGGTTAATAATCCTCTCCACTATCTCAGAGAGCCCTTCGACAACTCTTTCTTGCGAAGCCCCTTTCTTGACCTCCCCTAAAAGCGCTTCAGCCTTAGTTTGAGCGACAGCAATCGGAGTTTTAAGCTCATGGGAGAGGTAGGATATGGCGAAGCGATACTCCTCTTTGAGAGTTTGAAGGTCGGTCTTATCGATAACATAAACGATTAGAGGATTTTTTCCTTCTACATAGTATTCAAAATAACCCAGCCTGTGTTTGTCCGCCCTTGAGGAGAAGCCATGATGATGAGGCTTAAGCTGTATGCCAGGTAGTAAAGTTGTGATAAACTTATCCTTGCCGTAGCCAAAAACATAGTAAGCTTTGCGGTTTTGTTCTAAAACTTTCCCTTTCTCATCGCAGAGAAATATAGGAATGGGGGCCTCAAAAAAGATATGCAGGTCAACCGCTTCAGGAGGAACTATCTTTTTGGTAGAGAGCCTTTGCTTTATCCTTTCAAGGAGCTTCTTTAAAGCTTTGATCATGAAGGCTCAACTTTAAAGCGATAGCCGTAGCCTCTGACGGTTTCCAAGCAATCCTTAAAAGGTCCGAGCTTTTTTCTGATTTTAGCGATAAAGGCATCAACGGTGCGGTCAAAGACTACTCCTTCATCTCCCCAAACGGCAGCTAAAAGCTCATCTCTTGAGAGGGCAGACCCTTCATTCTTCACAAGAGCAAGAAGTATCTTAAACTCCATTGGAGAGAAAGAAATGGATTCTCCGTCAAGCAAAGCCTCTTTTTTTAGCTTATCGATGACCAATTGATGAGACCCCAGTTTGTATGTCATCGTCGAAGCTTCCCTTGGTTTCTCTATGCCCTTAGCCCGGGCTAAAAGTTTCTTAATCCTGAGAGAGAGCTCTACTAAACTAAAGGGCTTCTCAAGGTAGTCATCAGCTCCAAGCTCAAGCCCCTTGATCCGGTTCATATCACCTGACCGCGCGCTCAAGATAATGATGGGGGTGTGCTTTAGGCTTTCAGTTTGCCTAAAAAACTTAAGAAGCTCAAGACCATCCCCATCCGGCAAATAAAGGTCAAGAAGGACTAAATCCCAGCCCTTTTTTACCTGAAAAAGAAGGAGAGCCTGAGAAAAGCTGTAGGCTTGGTCAACCTCATACCCAAGCTCCTTAAGATGGGAAGAAACAAGCTGAGATAGGTCCCTTTCATCCTCGACATAGAGTATCCTTACTGCACCCATACTTCTTAACCCTTTTTAAAGATTATCTCAAGCTTCAAATGATTTTCACTCCTTTTAGCCATAAAATTTGTATCCAACGCCCGTAGGTATTCAAAAAGAAGAGCCCCCTCAAAGTCCCTCTCGGATAGTATATCTATTAACTCTTTTCCTAAAAATTCGCAAAATACATTACCGTTTGAGATACGAACAACTAAATTCCCTTGAGAACATCTAACCCAGAAGAACTCTTCAAGCAAAAAGAGAAGGAGCAAAAGCTCCCCCTTAGTCAAAGCACTATCAAGGGCTGTGAGCTCAAAGGTTATTTGTTTTAAGCTTAGCCTTTCTTTTATCAGGCTTATGGTTAAGCTTGGGTCTATACCTTCAAAAACTAAACTAAGGGACGAGTATTTGTCTTTCTCCTTTAAGGCTAAGAAGGTTTCTAAAAGGAGACGATACCTTCGTAAGGCGAGCTCAGCCTTTGCTAATTTGGGTTTTATATCTTGCTGGTCTGAAATGAGAAGAGTTTCTACAAAGGCTAAGGGTGTGATGAGTTTGTGAAGGATTACCTCAAAGGGTATTTGTTCAAGGGTAGGAAGGGCAAAGTTTTCAGCGAGGTTCAAAGCGGTAGCCCTCTCCCCAGATGGTTTTTATGTATCTTGGCTTTCTTGCCGAGTCTCCAATCTTCTCTCTTAACCTTCGTATTAAAACATCAATGGAGCGAGACTTCTTTTCTTCTCCCGTTAAAAGTTTGATAAGGTCTGCTTTTGGGATTATCTCACCAGGTTTTTTAAGGAAAAGCTCCATTATTTTAAACTCGTAGGGTGTTAGCTTTAGCCTTCTTCCTTGAAAGTAAATCTCCTTTCCTTTGGTATCAAGGACAAAATCCCCGACAACTAAAAACCTCTGAGGAGATAGGTAGTTTTTTGCACCAAGAAGCTTTTCTGCACGGAGCACAAGCTCCCTTGGGTTGAAGGGCTTTGGTAGGTAATCATCAGCTCCAAGGGAAAGCCCAAGCACCCGCTCAGCCTCTTCCTTCCGAACGGATATCATGATGATAGGGAGCCGTGGGTCAGCCTCTTTTAACTCCTTCACAAGGGTGATCCCGTCTCCGTCCGGGAGTAGCCGGTCGATGATGTATAGGTCATACTTTTTATCCGAGAGAAGCTTTTTTGCTTGAGATAAGGAATGACAACCCTCAACTTCAAAGCCAAGGGCAGAGAACTCCCGAGAGATAAGGTCAGCGTAGTCAAAATCGTCTTCAAGGATGAATACCTTACCAGGCAAAGGTTTTTCAGGTAGGCGCATTTGTTTCTACCATTAAATGTTAACGGATAGTTGTTAATACATTGTGAAAATAAGCAACCAAAGATAAAGATTCTGTTAAAAAAATGTTTGCTACTAACCCTTAAATTTAATTTTAACAAGGGTAGGATTTGCAGTTTTGTAAGTTCGATTTGGAAAAATTTATTAACAACATAACCTTAGAATAATCCGAAAAAACCAAAAGGAGCTGTGCCATGAACAGAAGAGACTTTTTAAAGGTCACTGCCGCGGGGCTTGCCTATGCAACGGTAATGACAAACGACCTTTTTGCTCAAGTCATTCAGGAATTTAGACAAATCTCCCGAGCAAAGGGCGTAATCTTTGTGGTAGGAGACGGCTGGCCACTTGGTGTAATGAAGATGTATGATGAGTTTTTGAAGAGAAAGTTCCGCGAAAGAAGCACTCTTTTTGACCTTATTGAAAACTATGGAGCTTCTGTGTATCTCCAAAATACAAGTTCCCTTTCGAGCGTGGTTACGGACTCTGCACCAGCGGGAGTTGCTTGGGCAACTGGTTCAAAAACAGTAAATCGCATGCTTGCAAGCCTTCCTGATGGGAGACCTTTAAAAACTATCCTTGAGTTAGCCAAAGAAAAGGGCATGTCCATCGGCTGTGTAACCATAACAAGGATCACCCACGCAACGCCAGCTGCCTGGTATAGCCATAACATGAACAGGGATGATGAAGATAATATAGCCCTTGATATCTTGGGGCTTAGGCTTGATGTTGCCATGGGTGGCGGGCAGAGACACTTTGACCCAGAAAAGAGAAAGGACGGGCGAAACCTTTACCAGGAGTTTATCAACGCAGGGTACGATGTTGTCAAAACAAGGGATGAGCTCAGAAGACTTGCCGTTTCAGATAGGCCTATCCTTGGTGTTTTCAACAAATCACACCTAAGCTACTTTGTGGATAGGGTTAACGATAGCAGCTTAGGCAATGTTCAGCCAACCTTAGCCGAGATGACGATGGTAGCTCTTATGAAGCTTGCAAGGAACCCGAGAGGGTTTGTGCTCCAAGTTGAGGCAGGAAGGATCGACCATGCCTGCCATGCAAACGATGCTTATGGTGCCATGATGGACTGCTGGGAGATGGACCAAGCATTAGGAGTTATTTTTGATTTTATGAGGAGAAACCCCGATGTCCTTTTAATCATTACTTCAGACCATGGGAACTCAGGGTTTGGTATTAACGGAACCGGACCTGAGTATAACGACGCTACAGAGGCTCTTATGAAATACGAAAACACCGCTTCTTTTGAATACATGATATCCAAAATGAAAGGAAAGAGCGCCAAAGAAATAAAGGACATCTTTGAATATTACACCAAGCAACCCATTACGGATGATGAGGCTCAAGCTATATACAACGGTCTTAACGCTTCAAGGGAATACTTCGAGAACGATTTTTGGTATGAGCCTGAGGCAACGATGGGCTTTATCTTGAGGAAAAGCAAATATCGTGCGAATGTCAAGACCGAAAAGATTGAGAAGCCTGCCCTTTTGAGAAGAGGAAATGTGGGCTTTACGAGCACAAACCACACAGCTGAAGACCAACTTGTTGTAATGTATGGCGGAAGGGGTCGTCATTTTAGGTTAACGGGGATGAAAAGTAGGCTTGATAACACTGACCTTTTCTATGTTATGACAAGGTATCTTGGTATAAGGGATGAAAACCCAAAGATGACCGAAGATGAGGCAAGAAGATACATTACTGCCTTAACACCTGCAGAATGGAGAAGACATCTGGAGCTACACATTGCTTAGACATAATATTATTTAGGGGGCAGGTTTAAATGAAGAAAATAGCTTTTATCTGCACGGGGAACTCGGCAAGGAGCCAGATTGCCGAGGGGTATGCCAAGCATTTGGCAAGGCTATATAACCTTGAAGTAGAAATTTATTCCGCAGGCTCAAAGCCTGCCCCTTCAGTTAATCCTTTAGCTGTAAAAGTTATGGCTGAGGATGGAATTGACATCTCTTCTCATTATCCAAAATCTTTGGAAGAGATACCCTTTTCTGAGCTTGACCTTGTGATAACCCTCTGCGGAGATGCTAAGGAGGCTTGCCCTTATGTTCCTTCTCAAAGAAGGGAGCACTGGGGACTTCCTGACCCGGCAAAGGCAGAAGGCACAGAGGAAGAAAAATTAGCAGTTTTCCGTAAAGTTCGGAATGAGATTAAGGCAAGAGTTGAAGACCTTTTTAGAAGGTTTAAAGAAGAGGTCGTTTAGTCACGCTCGGAAGATAAAGCGGTAGTATGATCCTTTAGAAGCTCATAGAGCTCAACTGGAAGCCTTTTTGCCTTCATGTCCTTTCCAATTGGCACATGCACCGTGTAGCCTTGCACTAAAAGATTTCCCTCTCGGAATATTCTATAGTCAAAGCGAAGTTTTAGGGGCTTTGCCTCGGTAAGTCGAGTTTCAATCTCTAAGAGGTCATCGTAGATGGCTGGGCTCTTATACTTTGCAAAGACTTCAACCACGGGTAGTATAATCTCAAAGCGTTCTTCAATCTCTTTATAAGCTAAGCCCACTCTTCTTATCCATTCAGTCCGACCAATCTCAAAGAGCCGAAGGTAGTTTCCGTAATACATCACACTGCCGCAATCCGTGTCCCCATAGATTACCCTGTAGGGAGTTCTTACAATCATCTTACCTCCTACTTTCCAAAGGTAATTATTACCACGCCAAGGAGCATAAGCAAGGCTCCGGTTAGCCGAAAGCCAACATACTTTTCCCGAAAAAAGAGATACCCAAGGATCACCGCAAAGAGGATGCTTGTCCTCTTTAAGGCGATCATGTAGGCTGTTTCAACAAGGCTAAGGGCAAGCATGTGGCAAAGGCACATAAGGGCTTGCGTTCCGCCAACGAGCAAGACTTTCCGCAAGCTTGCTCTACATACTTCAAAAACCCTTATCCTACCAAAGGCTTTTGCAAAGATTAAGCCTGCTATCCCAAGGGCTGAAAAGTAAAAGCTTGCAAAAAAGACAGGCTCAGAAAGTAAAAGAGCTTTTTTACCGAGCACCGAGGTAAGGCCGTAGATGAAGGCTGTGATTAAAAGGTATCTACTTCCTTTTTCTTTATAGATTTTAACGAAGGGGTCAAAAAGGCTTTTTCTCTCCGGAAGATGGATAAAGTAGCTTCCAAGGACGATGAGTAAAATGCCAGCAAATCCAGCATAGCTTACCCTCTCTCCGAGAATCAAGTAGCCTGTTAACACGACAAACACCGGGGTAAAGGATAAAAAAGGGAGGCTTGCTGAAAGGGGGGAAGCCTTAATGCCCTTCATATAAAAAACCGTGGCTATTATCTCAAGAAAAAGCAGAAGAAAGACTACAAGTAAGAAAGAAGGAGTAAAGAAGTTGAGGGCGTTTTTAGAGAATAAGAGATAAAGAAAAACCGGAAACAGGAAGGGAAGGCTTCCGAAGGTTCTTGCAAAGAGCATAACATAAGCCCCTTGCGAAGAAAGAAACTTCTTGTTTAGGGCGTCGCTTAGGGCAACAAAAAAGCCAGCAAGGATTGAAAGGATTGCCCAAATCGGCATAAAAAGACCTTAAGAGCTTATGACAAGGACCTTTGCCCCTTTAATCTTTCCTTCCTTTAGGTCAAACAGGGCTTGCAAGGCAGACTCAAAAGGATAGGTTACGACTTCAGGCTTGAGCTTAAGCTTAAAAGCTATCTCCAAAAACTCTTCTATGTCTTTTTTTGTAATGTTGGCTACTGATTTTATCTCCCTTTCGAGCCACAAATCCCGAGCATAGTCAAGGTTTAAAAGATAGTCCTTGTCTACCTCTTCTTTCCTGATGTTGTTTATCACCAGGCGCCCGCCTGGTGCAAGATGCTGCAGAAGAGAAAAGGGAGGCTTCCACACAGGGGTTGTGTCAATGATTGCGGAAAATTTTTCAGGGGGAGCCTCTCCGAAGTCTAAAGCTAAGTCCGCAGAGAGCGCTAAGGCTAATTCTCGTTCCTTAGGGTTCCGTGCATACACAAAGACTTTAAGCTCTGGATAAAGCCCCTTTGCCATCTTTAAGACCAAGTGGTTTGAAGCCCCAAACCCGCAAAGACAAAGCACCTCATCCTTCGTTCCTTTAAGGTTTGCAAGCTTTAAGGCTCTATAACCGATTGCGCCAGCACAGAATAGAGGAGCAATTTCCACGGGAGAAACCCCTTCGGGGATCTTGAAGGCAAAGTCTTCCTTTATCTTGAAGTATTCAGCGTATCCGCCATGAGCGTCCTTCCCAGTTCCTTTAAAATCTGAGCAGAGGTTTTCTAAGCCTTCTTTGCAGAATTTACATCTTCCACAGGTTGAATAGATCCAGCCAGCTCCAGCCAAGTCACCGGGCTTAAACTTCTTAACGCTTTTGCCAACCTCCACAACTTCGCCTACGATTTGATGCCCAGGGATGATAGGCAAAAAGCTTGGCTTTGCCCTTCCTTCTATTTCGTCAAGCTCGGTATGGCATACCCCGCAGGCAAGGACCTTGATTAAGATTTCATCGGCAGAGATTTCGGGCTTCGGAAGGTCAACAAGGGTTAAAGAATCTTGGCTTATTGGACCGATTTTAGAGATCACCCAAGCCCGCATAGGATAAAAATTAGCACCATTAAGAAAGTTCTCAAGAAAGATGGGAAGAATGTTTTAAAAAAACATGCTCATTGATTGCTTAAAGTGGAGATTGAAAAGGATGTAAGGGCGAGCGGTAGCTCGTCTTTTAAGAAATAACAAGATATTAGGCGACTTATAGAGTTGATTTTAAACCAAATTTTCTTGATGTTCTTATCTAACCCTTTAAGTCTTTATAGAAAGATGGTCAATTAATATTCCATTAAACTTTGAATGTATATATTATACATCTTTTTATATCTTTTTATATGCCTTCATAATTTTTCTTTTTGAATAAAGATTGCCTTGTCCAGTTTTGAGAAAAATTCCTGATAATATTTTTCATCTTCAATTTGTTTAACCCCTCTAATGCCACCTTTATTGTCTAAAACTTTTACTTGAAAATTTACACGAACTCGAGTTTGATTACCATATTCATTTACATTAGCAGTGCACTCTATGACAGATGCCTTTTTCCATGTCGCGTGAATTCCAAATAAAAGAATTAATGCAGCAGCCTCAGCTTTGTCCTCTATATCAATTGTTTTTTCCGCACACAAAAGACCTAAATCCATTGCAGCATTCTTAATAATAAAACCCTCATCTTGAAGTACATTGATCATAGCTTTTATGACCATTTTAGTGTCATTTGTATCATATATACGAGTTTGAAATTGACGTATTTGAAGTTGCGTCTTTTCAAGTTTAACCTCATTTGTTGCACATCCAAAAAGAAATAAGCTTATTATTACCAATAATATGCCAAATTTTCTCATATCTATCACCTCTTAAAATTTACTTGCATGATATGAGAATGATTCTACTTTATTATTTTTATCAAATTTTATAATAACCGTAAGCGTTTTTTGAGTAGTACTCATTGCACCTGCTTCTTTTGAATAACTCCCACCCAATATACCCAAAATAAGAGTTGTGCCAGCAACTCCACCTCCACCAACTCCACCCCCTATTCCTCCCCTGTCTTTTGAATAATATGCTTCAGTTGCAATCTTATCATAAATCCATGTTTCTTTGCCTTCGCTATCCCTTGTAACTATGTTTGGAGACCCCAAGGCTTCGACTACTTCAGCCTGCGACATTCCAACACGTATTTCTTTCTGAACAATGCCTACCGTCAACTCTCGTTCTTTAAATGATTGTAAACTTTGCTGATGTTGAACAGCGGACATACAGGCAGTCAATAAAACCGAAACTACTAAAAAAGAAATTAAAATGGCTTTACGTTTAAACATTTTTTTAACCTCCTTTGTGCACCTTTCATAGTGTCCCTTTTATTATGTAAAGATTTTTCCGAGAAGTGCATGGGAGTTCCCTAATTAAATTCTTTTAAATCCCCTTAACCTCCTTGACTTTAACCTCTCATTCGTCTCTTTCAAGGTCAAATATAATAATCTTAATCTTTCAGCTAATCCTTCATCCAACATTACCTCTATTATCTTTATTCTCCTTTTTCTCTCCTTTGCTAATCTTTCAAGCTGATTAGTCGTACAAATAAACCGCCTTATCTCTTTCGGATACCTCAAAAATCTCAATAATGCATACGCTTTATCCTCACATTTTTTCTCCCTTAAAATATATTTTACCCCAGCTCTCCTTTAATCTTTAATATCACCTCTTTAGCTTTTTCTTTTGTTTCTGCTCTGTATACCCTTTTTAAATCTTCTACAAATAAACCTCTATCTTTTACCCGCACCTTATTTAAAGAATTCATTACCGTATGTCATACCCAAAGTTGTCATTTTAAAGACGGATAAACCATCTTTATAGCATTTTCTATCCCAGGTAAATTATCCGTAATAAAAAGTTGGACTTTCTTTACCCCACGTCGGTTTAACTCTCTTAAAGGTCTTCCCAATTCTTAGCACTTTCCCCTAATGAGCCTTGCACTTGTCTTGTATCTTGGATTTTTGATATTTGCCTTTTTAAACCGTTATAAATGTATAATATGAAATTTTAAAAATATATGTCAAGAGGAAAAGAATTACAAAATTGCAGAAAATTCGATAAAAATAGTGAATTAGCTCAAAGAATTAAAAATTTACTCAAAAATATTTTTAAATTCTCTCAAAACAATTTTGCTAAAAAATTAATGATTGGGCTTAGAACTCTTCAATATTATGAATCTAATGAATATCCAATACCTGATAAGATTTTACGCTTAATCTCCCAAACCTTCGGTGTCTCCTATGAGTGGCTTAAAACTGATCAAGGTGAATAGTATGCACCATAAATACTTCCCAAAAACTGAAAAATTTTTCTTGTGCTTACCCCCACTGCATAAAGGATAAGAACACAAAAAGTATAGCAGGCACTTTTAAATCTTGAACCTTCCCATACTTTGTAAATAAATTTCTGGTATAAAACCCTTTTGCGTAGTCTTCTTGCTTGCCTAAATAAATTCTTCTTTCCTCAAGCATAAGCTTTCCCAAAAGGTTTTTAAAATTTTTTCCATAGGTTGTTTTGTTAAAGCTTTAGTTTTTTCTTTCATGGTAGCTTACCCTCCTTTCTGGGAGTTTTGGTTATTAACCATTTGAGAAGCTACCATGCCTATTTTTTACTCTTCAAGTCTTTACACAGTTAATAAAACACTACCAAAAGAAACATACATACTTATAATTATGAAAAATAGACGAAGATGTGCAGTGACACCATTTCTAACTTGTTAGTTTTCAAACAATTAATAAAATATCACTTATTGTTAACTGTTCAAACCAAAGATGCATACTATTGGAAATATTTGCTTTTGACTATTCGCTAACCATATCTGAGTTTTTTGCTAGACTATTTCTGGAATTATTACTTCATCATATTCACAATGCAGATTTGCTACTCTCTGTAATCTGGACTTTATCTGTTATAATTTAGATCGATGGTATATCGACATTTTGGATATTTATCACAACCTAAAAATGGCCCTCTGCTACTCATACGATAACGCATAAAACCTTCTTTACAATATGGGCACTTTATTTTTAATTTTTTTACTGAATCTTCAATAATTTTAGACGGTATATTCACTTTTCCTTGACAACCAGTTTGGTTGTGCCGTTCACAACCCAAAAATATACCGTACTTACCACTACGCAACACAACCAAAGCTCCGCATTTTGGGCATAAGGGATTTTGCATTAAAGTTATAATTTCTTTCTGCAAGCTTTCCCAAATGCTGATTTTTTCATTCTGCTTTTCTTCCGTGCCTATAAGAGCATCACCGCCGAAGAACTGGTAAAGTTGAGTGACAGCTTTCTTAGTTCTGATGGAAATCATGAATTCGGACGTTTCGCTATGTGAAAGAATATTAAGACTTCCAAGCCAACAAACTTTATCGTCAATGAAAGCGACTTTTTCGTGAAGTTTCTCGCGATAGATTAATTTTACACCTACTTCTTCCAAATATTTTTGCAAATCTACAAGTTCGTTGTCTTTTTTCTTTTGTGTAGCTGGTCTGGTTATAACATACAAGGCTACGCCTTTATCAATAAGAAAGCGGAATATATCTACAAAATTGGTCAATCGCTTTTGTGAGAGAAAGGGACTAAAAATGACTACTTTCTTCTCCGCTTGACGAAGGTCCTTCAAAAACTGTTCATAAAATACATCTTCCTTCCATATTTCCCAATCTTTAAGTTCAGATATTTGCTGAAAGTATGAGTACCTGTGCAAGATCGACTCATTAAAGTAAGAAGGATTGATGTCTCGAGAATCAACAATTTTTCCGTTTTGATAGACAAAGTTAAGCACGTAATATAAAGCATCGTCTTTATTCATCCTTTGTTCAAAAAATGAATAATTAGCGACTATAATGAGCTTGCCTTTAGCTCTTGTAACTGCGACATTAATAAGTTTACTTGCTTCAGATGCTGTTTGTCCGTTTTCTGGAAATGATCCGCAAAGAAGCTTTCCAGGATTTCGAAATGGCGGCCCATCTACAAGATCAAATATTATTACATCTTCTTCTCCTCCTTGAAACCTATGTACAGTAGCTACCCGTACATTTTCAATCAATCCCGCATCTTTTAATAATGTAGCGACCAATTTTGCTTGTGCGGCATAAGGAGTAATAATTCCTACTCTTTTAATACCTGCTTCAACTGCCCGTTGAGCAATTCTACAACATAAAACAGCCTGATATACGTTAAAATGTGATTGTGACCCCCAAGGTCTAGAACACCAGGGATTAATTTGTGAGGTATCACAAAAAATCAACGAAAAACCAGAAAAAGGTTCTTTCGCAACTATTTCTGAAGTTTTCATAAGTGTTTCTTCGCTAGTTTCAAGTTCACCGCCATACATCTTGGTATTAATAATTTCAACAATAGCAGGGTGCATCCGGTGTTGCAAAGTTAGCTTTACAAGCCGTTCATCTGTTAATCCTGATTCATATCTATCTACGATACCAGCTTGCTCAAAAATATCTCTTTTTAACCATTTTTTCGCCATATCGGTATTAGCAATGGCTATCGGAGGGAGTTGTCTAAAATCTCCTGCAACTATAAACCTTTCTGTTATTAGCCCTGCTGTAAAAAAAATAGCAGGGAGAGGTGCCATACTGGCTTCATCTAAAACCATTACTGTATAATTACGTTTGAAAAGTAAAGGATCGAGAGCAAGCTTTGATAAAGTTGCTCCCACTACAAGACAGTTATCTAAAATCTCACGAGGCAAGTTTTCTATCTTTTTCTGGATAAAGCTTTTTTTCTGCATTAGTTCTTGCAGTTTATTATCTAGTGCTTTAAATTTTGCTTGAGCTTCCTTACAATCTTCTACTTGAACTTCTTTAAAAAGGTGTTCAATTCTTTTCTTAAGTTCCTTAGATTCTTTTTCAAGAGAAGATTTCTTTTCTTCAAATTCCTTAATACGTTTTACTAATTCAGCCTTCATTATAAGAAGTTCTTGTTCTTTCTTTTGTTCTTCAATGATTTTTTGTTCTATTTGGTTTGGATTAAGCCCTGTAAAAAAACGAATTAAGAAAAATGTATTTTTAGCCTTTTCTAACTGTTCTTCTAAATGTTTTAAATTTTGTTTAATATCATGCAATTGTTTTTCCAAATCAAAAATTGATTTTTTAACCTCTTCAATTTCTTTATGTAAAGATGTTTCTTTTTCTATTATCTGAGTAAATTTACCACATAACTCAATAAGTTCTTCAAACAAACGATATGACTGTTTTAAATGTTCAATTTCTATCTCAAGAGCTTCATTTTCTTTAACAAGCGGTTCTCTCTTTCGAGCTAAAACTTCGTCAAAAGCTATTTTCTTAAAAACAGGGTCATTTCGAGTTGGTATTCCATAACGAATTATTCTACCATCTTCTAACAGCTCATTATTAGAGATGATTTCTACAAGCTTTAATAATGCTTCATCTATTGCTACATTAGTGTGTGCTGTCAAAAGCACTACTTTGTTTATTTTAATAAATTTCTCTATTATCGCAGCGATAGTTTTCGTTTTGCCAGTCCCAGGTGGACCCCAAATGAATGTTATTTCCTGCGAAAGAGCTTTTAAAAGAGCTTCTTGTTGTCTCGGAGCTAAATTTATTTTGGTTTCAACACAATCTTGGTTTGCTATCTCCTTTTTTAAACTTGGTTTTACAAAACCAAAGAGTTTTAGAGCATTTTGAATATTGAATTGTTGTAATTCATTGTTTCTAGCTTCTTTACTAACTTCTTTAAGTTTTGTTTTTAGTTGTTCAAGAAGAAACCAAGGTGCTGTTTGAATGATTGCTTGAGGGATAAATGATCCAAAGTTCTTATTTAATGCCAATACAATTTCATTAGAGTCAACAGAAACGATATGAGCCGTGACAACTTCAGATTCAATAATAACTTGACAGGGTGAATCTTCAGGTATCGTTTGTTCTAGCTCCACATAGAACCGATATAAGAACTTTTCAGAAAGATGATCTACAAGTTTACCATTTTCTACAAAAATTTTTTGTCCACCTTGCCCCTTTTTTAAAGCTTCTATTTCATCATTTAAAGCTTCTTGAAATTCAGCAATCAGTTTATTAATGTCTGATGGTCCCTGCGTTGCTAGCCATCCGATATACTCAGACATTACCTCATCTCCTCGTCCTCTTACTTGATACAAGTTTTATCTAGTTCTATTTTCATAAGTTCTTATAATGTTTTTTATTATGTAAAGTCTCGAATCTCTTAATTTTTTTAGGTAATTCTCCATTTTATTCCACCAAGCTTATTGGATAACAGTTCTTCTAAGTTTATCTTAAAATTATACCTGAATTCAAGCTCCTTCAAATAATTTAAAAACTTTTCTGTTTCCTCTTCAGAAGAGGTAACTTTGACGAGTTCTACTAAATTTATCTTCACACCCTCTCATGCTTTATTATAGCAATCCAAGTGTAGGAAGGGAAGCTTGGGGCTGTTCAAAAAAGTCCCCTATTCCGTCCTGCCGAGCGATAGCGAGGCATCCCTCACTTCGTTCGCGACGGCGTCCCATAGGGAGACCCCTCGGCTGACGCCTCGGGGTGACACATGGGGGCTTGCACAAATTTTTAAAACAGCCTCAGTTTTGGTTTTATGTCCTCCGGCCAAAAGAAGACTTGAAATCACAAAATTGGTTCTAAGTGGTGTTCTTCATCTTGTCATTCTCGCGTAGTGGAGCTCTCTACCTTCTGTTAAGGTTAAGGTTGTAGATGATAGGGGACTTTCCTTAGTTGGTGAAGGTTCAAAAAATGTATAAAATAGATGTTATGCAGGCTACGCTTTTTGACCTTTTTCTCTCTTTTTTTAAGGTTGGCTTAACGGCCTTTGGTGGACCGGCAATGGTTGCTTACATACGAGAGCTTGCTGTTCAAAGAAAGGGATGGCTTGACCAAAGAACTTTCAACGAAGGGGTTGCCCTTGCCCAGATAGTCCCAGGTCCCATCGCCATGCATGTTGCAGGCTTTGTAGGTGTTAAGCTAAGAGGAATTGTTGGGGCTATCACCACTTATGTTGCCTTTGCTTTGCCTGCCTTTCTCCTTATGCTCTTCCTTAGCGCCCTTTACCAAAAGACTTCAAACTTGCCGCAAGTTATCTCCCTTTTCAACGGTCTAAAAGTAATAGTCGTTGCCATCGTGGCTAATGCCTTCTTAAGCTTCACAAAATCCATCGTCAAGTCTAAGGTTGAATTTTTGATAGCCTTAGCTTCTTTTATCCTACTATTGATGGGGATAAGTCCCTTTCTTGTTCTTATTTTTTGCTTTCTATTTTCTCAAGCTTTGTTTAAGGATAAACCAATGTCTTTAGAAATCTTACATACTCAATCGATCAGTTTAACGGGGATTCTATTTTTATTCTTTATCCTATTCTTAGGGTTAATTTTGCTATATTTTTTTAATACCAACCTTTTTCAACTCAGTTTAGTTATGGTAAAAATAAACTTATTTGCCTTTGGAGGAGCATACACCGCTTTACCGCTTATGCTTCATGAAGTAGTAGAAAACATGAAACTACTTGATAGTAAAACCTTCATGGATGGCATTGCCCTTGGACAAGTTACTCCAGGTCCTATCCTAATTACAGCAACTTTTGTTGGATATTTAGTCTATGGTCTTTCTGGTGCTATTTTAGCTACGATTTATGTCTTTACTCCCTCTTTTGTAGTATACTTACTTTCAATTAAAATTGCTGATAGAATAAGAAATAATCCTATCTTTTTAAAAGGGAAAAGAGGAATTTTAGCCTCCTTTTGTGCCCTTTTGCTTTTTGCTTGCTTTAAATTAAGCTTTGCGATTGACTGGAATATTATTAAACTTCTTTTCTTTATAGCAAGCCTTCTTGTGCTTTATAAGGGCATTAACATCCTTTATGTGGTAGTTTTTGGAGGTTTATTGTCTTTTTTATTGTTTAGATAAACTATCTTTTTTCTTTCGGAAGAATAATCAAAGTTATTTCTCCCTTTATGTTTTCTCTTTCTTTAAGTTTAGATAAGCTACTGAAGGTTAATTCTTCGTGAAGTTTGGTGATTTCTCGAGCAAGAAAGCATTGTCTTTCGCCAAGTTCTTCATAGAGGGTAGAAACTTCTTTGGTAAACCGATGGGGTGAGATGTAAAGCACAACTGGCAGCTCAAGGTGAAAATACTTCAAAACCTCCTTGAAGTCCTTTTTCTTCCTTGGGAGGAAGCCTAAGAAGATAAATCCATTTCCGGCATCAATCCCGCTTGCTTGAAGGGCTGCTGTCAAGGCTGAAGGACCTGGAACTGGCTCAACCTTTATGCCTTCTTCATGGGCTCTCCTAACAAGCAGAGCTCCCGGGTCTGAAATAAGCGGAGTTCCTGCCTCAGAACAGAGAGCTACCTTTTTCTCTTCCTTCAAAAGAGCTATTATCCTTGGAAGCCTTTCTTTTTCTACCCCTTTGTAATAGCTTATGAGCGGTTTTTTAGGGATGTTGTAGTACCGTAGAAGGTTTGCCGTCTTCCTTGTATCCTCGCAGACGATGATGTCCGCCTTTTTCAGAACCCTCAACGCTCTTAAGGTGATGTCCTCAAGGTTTCCAATTGGGGTTGCGACGACAAAAAGGGTCCCTTCCATACCTTAAATTCTATCATGTTTTAGGTTGACTTCATCCAATTTGAGGAATATAGTTAATAATATCAGTCTGGTGATATCTTTAGAGGTCTACAAACTTCTTGAAGAGAAGCTTGGGGAACAAGAAACGGATAAGGTTGCGGGAGCTATAAGCCTTTGTTTATGGAAGAGTGCATCCTTTTATCTCATGGTGGAGGAGGAGAGGAAACCCAAGCCCTTATCTCTAATCTAATTCTTTCCTATTTTGATAACCCCTATCTCTCCCGTTTAGAGGATGCAACTCCTCTTGAGCTTTCTTCTCCTTGGCTTGCTGTTACTACAGATTCCTTTACGGTAAAGCCCATATTCTTCCCCGGTGGTAACATTGGAAAACTCTCTGTTTGTGGAACCTTAAACGACCTTTTGGTGATGGGAGCTAAACCTCGCTACTTAACCTTAGCGCTTATGCTGGAAGAGGGTTTCCCTATTTCTACTCTTAAGAAAGTTCTTGAAAGCATAAAGGAAGAGGCAGAAAAGAACGAGGTCTTAGTCGTTGCAGGAGACACAAAGGTTATGCCAAAGGGAATGCTTGACGAGATAATTATCAACACAACTGGTATTGGCGAAATAATTAAGCCCGGTCTTTCCTGTCAAAACTTAAGAGAAGGTGATGTGATCCTTGCCACCGGACCTCTTGGCGATCATGGGGTTGCCATTCTTTCTCGTAGACAGGGCTTTGAGTTTGATGTTCCTGTAGAAAGCGACTGTGCAAGCCTTAAAGAGCCATTGTTAGCCCTATTTTCAGCAGATTTAGAATTGCATGCCCTAAGGGACCCCACGAGAGGGGGCTTAGCTAGCGTCCTTTATGAATGGGCTATGGCTTCTCAGGTAGAAATTTTGGTGAGAGAGACTGACATCCCCGTGAGAGAAGAGGTAAAAACCTTCTGCTCTATCCTTGGGCTTGAGCCCTATCATCTTCCCTCAGAAGGAAGGGCAATCATTGCTCTCCCTGAGCCTGAACTTGATAAAGCTTTATCCATCCTGAAGAAGTATCCTCTTACCTCGGAGACCAAGGTTATAGGTGTAGTAAAGAAAAAGACTCCACGCCCGCGAGTCCTCATCGAGACCGTCCTTGGAACCACAAGAATTATGGATACTTTGGTTGGTGAAATGCTACCTCGGATCTGCTGATGCATGAAGGCTACCTCTTCATGAGCCTCCTTCGTTCCATTGAGGAACAAGTAAAGCCTTTTCAACCCTGCAGAATAACTAAGGTTGTCCTCCTTGTGGGCGAATATTCAGGCATAGATTTTGACTACCTTAAGGCAGTGGTCGAGACCTTTAAAGAAGGTTCCATCTTAGAGGATGCGGAGGTTCACTTAAAGCGAGATCCATTACGGATATACTGCCCCTCTTGCGGGATTGAGACTACAAACTATGAGGCTAAAGCTTGTTGCCCCATTTGTAAAAGCTTTGATGTGGAAATCAGAGGCGGTCTTGAGCTCATCTTAGCCTCCTTAGAAGTAGAAAGGGATGAAGACGGAACGGATAATCATTAAGGGGGTAGTCCAAGGAGTAGGTTTTCGCCCCTTCCTTTATCGTTTAGCCAAAAAGTTGGGGTTAAGCGGAATAATCAAAAACACTCAATCAGGCGTTGAAATCATAGCTTCCGGAGACGAAGATAGCCTTAACCAATTTAGAAAAGCCATTTTGGAAGAAAAGCCACCGAACGCCTTCATTCGGGAGATAGCTGTAGAAGAAATTTCGTCTGAGGTTTGGCAGAAAAATTATGGAGATGCCTTAAAAGGGGTAAGGATAGTTAAGGAAGATGATGCGTCTGAGGTTGAGCTTGACCTTCTTCCTGATTTAGCCATCTGTCCAGATTGCTTGCTTGAGTTCTACGACCCAAAGAACAGGCGGTTTAAGCACCCTTTTATTGCCTGCACAAACTGCGGTCCTCGCTACGGTATGCTCATTCGCCTTCCCTATGAGCGAGAAAACACAACCATGGGCTATTTTCCCCTTTGTCCCGACTGTCAGAAAGAGTACACCGACCCTATGAACAGGAGGTTTCATGCTGAAGCCATCGCTTGTCCAAACTGCGGTCCAAGGCTAATCCTTTATCAAACAAAGGTCGATGAGCCCATAGCCTGGGATAGAGAGGCTCTCACCCTTGCAAGGAGCTTTATCATAGAGGGAAAGATCCTTGCTGTAAAGGGGCTAACAGGCTTTCATCTCATCTGCCGAGCTGACAAACCTGAAATCGTTAAAGAGCTGAGACGAAGAAAAAGAAGACCAAGCAAACCCTTTGCCGTCATGTTCCCAAACCTTGAGCTCCTTAAAGAATACTGCTTTGTTGACGAGGAGGATATAAGGCTTATGCAGTCCCCTCAAAGTCCGATAATCCTTGTTCCGGGAAAAGAGCTTTTGCCAAAAGAAGTTGCAGAAGGTATTAACCTTGTTGGTGCCATGCTTCCCTACACCCCAATCCATCTTTTACTCCTTGAGGGTCTTTCTTTTCCGGTGATCGCAACTTCAGGAAATTTTTCAGACGAGCCTCTAATCTTTGAAGAAGAAAGAGCAAGAAAAGCCCTCGCAGAGGTTGCAGATTACTTTTTGGTCCACGATAGGAAGATTCTGCGAGGGTCTGACGATTCGGTTCTAAAAAACATAGGGGCGGTTTACATCATGATAAGGAGAGGAAGGGGTTATGCTCCCTATCCCCAGATGCTCTCCTTTTCTACGCCTTTGCAAATTCTTGCTTTGGGTGCCGAGGAAAAGAACACTTTTACTTTGGGCTTAAAAAACCGCTTGATTGTAAGCCCCCATGTCGGAGACCTTGGCAATCCAGAGACCTTTGATTACTTTGTTAAACTCATTGAGGACTATTTAAACCTCTATCAGGTAAAGAGTTTAGATTTCATCGTTTGCGACCTTCATCCAGGATACCAAAGCACAAGGCTTGCTAAGAGCTTAGCCAAAGAGAAGAATATCCCTCTTCTTCAGGTTCAGCATCATCAGGCTCATCTTTTGTCTGTGTTAGCTGAAGAGGGGATAGTTCCTGAGGAGGAGCTCCTTGGCTTTGCCTGGGATGGAACTGGCTTTGGTTTGGATAGGAGTGTTTGGGGCGGGGAGACCCTTTTGCTTCAGGGTTTAGAGTTCAAAAGGATTAGAAGTTTTAGACCCTTTCGCTTGATCGGCGGGGAGACCGCTATAAAGGACATAAGAAAAATTGCCCTAAGCCTTCTTTTCGAGGTCTATGGAGAAGAAGCCCTTGAGCTTTCCCATCCCTTGATTAGAAGCTTTTCTGAAAAGGAGTTGCTCATGATTTATAGAGCTTGGGAATCTATGGATAAGGGGGCATATAGTTTTCCCTTATGTAGTTCCTGCGGAAGGCTTTTTGATGCCATCTCAGTCTTAGCTGGCGTTTGTTTTAAAAACACCTACGAAGGAGAAGCTCCCATGAAGCTTGAATCCTTATACAATCCTCAGGTTAAAGGGGCTTTTCCATACAGCCTAAAGGAGAATTTTTACTTTGACTGGGAGCCGATGGTTAGAGAGGTCGTTGAAGGAAGCTATACTAAGGAAGAGATTGCGACCTTTTTTATCAATGCTTTAGCTGATTTTCTCAGTCAAACCGTCCTTGAGCTTTCTCAAAGTAAGGTAATCCTCTCTGGAGGAGTTATGGTAAACGGCCCCCTTCTAAAAAGGATCATGGAAAGCCTTGAGCCAAAGGGTATAAGAGTTTTAAGAAATAAGAAGTTTCCCCCTCTTGATGGAGGAATCTCTCTTGGGCAAGCTTACTATGGCATGCTTTCATTTATTTTTTCTAAAACAAGCTGACAGAGCTTAGGGATGTTCTTTTTTACTTCCTCTGATAGCTCTGTCCCAACCTCTAAAGACTTTGGTTCCATCCCAAGGAGAAAGATCTTTTTTGGTTTGTCCCCCTTTAGCTGAAGAATAGATAGGATGTCGATAAAGGATACTTCATGGGTCGATATTTTTTCTAAAAGGCTTTGATTGGTTAAGATTTCTTCGGAAAAGCAGTAGATTGTCCCAGGTTCTTTACCAAGGGTGATGGCATCGATGACGATAAGCACATCAACCGAGGCTAAGAGTGGTAAAAGCGAGAGTCCCCCTGTCCCACCATCAACAAGCTCTACCTCAGGTGGTAGTTTACAGTTTTCCTCAAGCCATCTTAGGGCATGAACTCCAAGTCCTTCGTCGGAAATTAGGATATTTCCTAACCCTAAAACCAATATTCTCTTATTCATGGATAAGCCATTATAATATAGGAAACCCCTCCCTGGGAGGGGAGCAGGGAGGGGAGGAGGGGGTTTGGGGATTTATGTGATTGGAGGTGAGGAGGGGGAGTTAGCCTTAAGGTATAAAGGGCACGTTTAAGAGCTTTAAAGCGAGATAAAGAATTCCTATGGCGGCAACTCTTTTTACCCAGATGGGGCTTAATCTTTTAGCTATTCTTGGACCGATAAAGCCTGCAGCTACTGCTCCGATAGCCATTATTATAAAAAGAGGGACATCAGTCTGCCCAAAGAAGTAATACCTTGCTGATGCCATCAAGGTGTTAAAAAAGATGGCTAAGAGGGAGCTTCCAACGACCACATAAATGGGAAGTCTCATGATGACCGTCATCAACGGGACCACAAAAGGACCACCTCCAAACCCACCAAGGCTTGAGGCAACCGCGATCAAAAAACCACCTAAGGCACCAATCACCATGTTGGCTTCAAACTTTTCGCCCCAAAATTCTATTGTCATCTTCATGGCCTAACCTCCCTTAAGATTTTTGTTCCTTTTGAGCTTTAGCAGCAGCGGCTCTTCTCTTAAACTCTTCTAAGATAGCCTTTTCTTTCTTTGATTTTTCAATATAACCAGGTGTTGTCTGCCAGAGCATAAGAGCGGCAAGGATTAGGAGCACGATACCGAACACGAACTTATACTCGTCTAAAGTAACAAATTGGTTGAGAAGCGGACCGATAAACCCACCAAGAGCCATGAAAATGCCAACTCCGATACCAAGCTTCCAGCTGATAAAACCGATCTTAGAGTAGTTGTAGATACCCGAAGCCTGGCTAAAGAGCACTGATGGCATGACTGACCCTGCAACAACTTGATGGGGCATATGATAGATAAGGATCAAAAGCGGGTTCAAAATGAAGCCTCCACCAGCACCCATCAACACACCGAAGGTGCAGATGGCTAAGGCAAGGATAAACGGTCCAAAGATATTAACCGAAGTCCCAGCAACAGGGAAGTAGAACTTCGGGAAGGATACTTCACAGGTAAACTTGGCAGGCTCGCTTTTCACATCCTTGTCCACAACCGCAATGACCGAAAAAGCTCCTTTGGGAGCATTTTCAGGAAGCTTAAAAGTAGCGGTAAAGGTTCCGTCTTCATTGGTTGTAATCTTTCCGAGGACGAAAAGGTTGCTTAGACTTCTCATCCTTGCTTGAAGAAGCCTTGCAGCTTCTTTTTTGATCTCTTTTTTATCGGTTATACTCGGTTGCGGTTCTCCTCTTGAACCAACTATCGACCTAACAATGCTTGACTTCCATACCTTTATTTCAGATATCATCTTGGGAGGGGTAATGAAAGCTATATCAGCGTTTGATTCCTTTAGAAATTCCCCTATCCTCCATTTTTTATCAGCCTTATACTTGGCATAGATTTCTTTTACTGGTTTTTCCTCTATCGTGCCATTCTTATCAATTTTGGCTACATAATTTTCATTGATAATTATGGTGTAAAAAGCCGGAATTTCTGTGCTTAAGTAAAACTTAAAATCCTTTCTGTCTAACCTTCCAACCTGAACTTTAGCCTCCGTAGAGGTAATTTCAATGAAGTTGACCTTCATTCCTGGTGGGACTTTACCGGTAATCTGAATAGTGTCCCCACCTTTGTACTTATCCTTGTCAAGCTTTACTTCCACCTTTGGAGGTTCAGCAGGCTTTGCCTGAGGCTCAGCCTGCTTTTCCTGAGAAAAGCAAGGTGTGCTAAAGAACAAAAATACTAAAACGAAAAACGATAACAAAAAATTAAACTTTAGACGTTGCCAATACATCATGCCCCACCTCCTAAGTTTTTTAATTCAAGAAATTAAATACAAAAAATATGCCAAAAAAAATTGGCATAACTAATTGGCGCTTTGCCTCTTTTTGTTCCCCTTACTGTTCCTTTTTGGACAAAAACTGTTCCATTTGGAACAGTATCTGTTCCAAAGAGGACAAAGATGGCCCTGATTATCTGTAAAACGGTTAGGTATAAAACTTGCTAATATTGGGGAAAAAGAGGGGGAAAAGGAGGTCCTGTGTTAGTTCCTGTAGACGGTTCTGAAAGTAGCAAGAGAGCAGCTGAATTCTCACTAATGTTAGGTGAAAGATATAAACCGGAGAGATTAATTTTTTTACATGTTGTTCATCCAGGGATAGATACTCAAATAGCAGAAATATTAATTCATCAATCTATTGAAAAAGCTAAAGAAAAGGAGGTTCCCAGCGAAAAAATGATCCTTTCTGGTGTTCCTTATGAAGTGATCTGTAATACTGCAGATAAAGTTGATGCAGACTTTATCGTGATGGGTAAAAGAGGACTTACCGGATTAAAGAAGATAGTTATTGGAAGCACAAGCGAAAAGGTGGCTGGTTTGACCAACAGGGCAGTAATAGTTGTGCAATAACCATCTTAGAGGAGGGTAGATATGGGAGAAAGGCGCGAAGTTTATAGTTTGTGTTGTATGTGCAGTGGAAGATGCCCAATCCTTGTTGAGGTGGAAGACGGGATAGTAAAACATATTTGGGGAAATCCCCATGTTTTTGGGGCTAAGTCTCTTTGTCCAAGAGGGGCAGCTGGTGTTGCCTTTGAGTATGATAATGAGAGACCTCAATACCCGATGATCCGTGACGGAGAAAGAGGGTCAGGGAAATGGAGACGGGTTAGCTGGGATGAAGCCTTAGATTTTATAGCCGATAAGCTAAAAAAGATCATAGCTGAAGATGGGGCAAAAGCAATAGCCCTTAGCGACAGAGGAGGACCGCATGCAGAATTACATAAGCTCTTCTTAGCTGCTATCGGATCTCCTAACTACTTTACTCATCATGCGAGTTGTTCAAACTCCGTTCACAATGCTCATATGTCTATTGCAGGGCATGCAAGAAACACCGTTGGTTACGACTATAGGAACTGTAAGTATATGGTGGTTTTTGGAAGAAATCTTCTTGAAAGTTTGATTACCGGTGAAGCTAGAAATGTTATAGAAATGATCAACTCAGGAGGAAAGCTTGTATACATCGATGTTAGATGGACCTATACAGCCTCAAAGGCTTATAAATTTTTTATGATTAATCCTGGCACAGACTATGCTTTAGCGTTGGCTTTGATAAATGTCATCGTGAACAACAACCTTTATGATGTAGATTTTGTGAACAAATATGTGGTTGGGATGGAGTATTTAAGAAGCTTTGTTCAACCCTATACACCTGAGTGGGCTGAAAAGGAAACAGGAATTCCTGCAGAAGAGATAAGAAAGATTGCTTACGAGGCGGCTGAGGCAAAGCCATCCGTGATCTTTCATCCCGGTTGGATGACTGCTTGGACAGAGAACGACTTTTATCTTAGAAGGGCTATCTATACCTTAAACGCCCTTATGGGCAGTTATGAAGCTAAAGGTGGGATCTTTATAGCCAAGGGTGCGGGTGATTGTGGATATAAGATTAAAACACCTACGAGCATTGCTCCAAAAGTGACAGAAGAGAGATGCGACGGGGCAGGAACTAAATATCCTTGGATCAGGAAAAACTGGGGAATGTTGCAGGTTCTTCCTGAGGTGATACTTACAGGTAATCCCTATCCTGTTAGGGCTTACATTGCTATGCGTCATGACCCATTAGTTTCTATGCCAGACTTTGATACTTGGGTTAAAGCCTTTGATAACCTTGACCTTGTTGTAGCCATAGATGTTAACTGGAGTTTGACCGCCTGGTACGCCGATGTAATCTTGCCTGAGTCTACCTATCTCGAAAGGACTGACCATGTGATAGTGAGAAAGGGTCTTAGACCTCAGCTTGCGTTAAGGCAAAAGGCTGTAGAACCAAGGTTTGACTCAAGAAGCAGATTTCAAATCTTTAAAGCCCTTGCTGAAAGGCTTGGAAAGGGAGAACACTTCCCATGGAAGGACGAGGTAGAATTGGTAAATTGGCAGCTCGAAGGGACGGGTTTTACCATAGAGGATTTTCAGAAGAAAGGAGTTATCGACCTTACTGATAAGCCAATCTGGTATGATAGGAATAACTTAAAGTTCAATACCCCTACGGGTAAGATAGAAGTTTATTCGGAATTTTTAGAGAAGGCAGGGGTGCCATCCTTTGCACCATACGAAAGGCCAGCCTCTCCACCTGAAGGTATGCTTAGGCTTGTCACCGGAAAAATAGCCCTTCATACTCAGGGAAGGACAACGAGCAACAACCCAATTCTTAATGAACTTTGCCCAGAAAATCATCTTTATATCCATCCAGAAACAGCAAAGAAGTTTGGCGTTAAAGAGGGGGATACGGTGGTCGTTTCTGCCAATGGTGCTGAAGAAAAGATAAAGGTAAAGGTTTCGCCCTATGTGCATCCAGAAATAGCCTTTATGCTACATGGCTTTGGTGATATCGTTCCACTAAGGACAAGGTCCTTTGGTAAGGGAGCTTTGGACTCTCTTTTAATGAAAGGCAAACTAAAGGTTACTGTGGGTGGGAACTGCCCGCTTTTTGAAACCTTTGTGAGCCTTAAAAAAGCTTAAAGGAGGATAGAGGATGAGCAAATATGTCATCACTCAAGACCAACTTAAATGTATCGGTTGCCTTGCCTGCGTTGTCCATTGCAAAGTAGAAAACAATGTTTCGCACGGAGCAAGATTCTGCGATATTTTACCCGTTGGTCCTAAGGAGGTAAACGGGGTCCCTCGGATCTTTTTTGTTTACATGAACTGTTTCCACTGTGAGGATGCTTTTTGTATTAAAGCTTGCCCAACCGGTGCTATGACACGAAGAGAAAAGGACGGGATCGTATATGTTCGGCAGGAACTCTGCATTGGTTGCAAATCCTGCATGAAGGCTTGCCCTTGGGGTATTCCTCAGTGGGATGAGGGAACGGGTAAGGTTTTTAAGTGTCATCTTTGCATGCATAGGATCGACCGTGGGGAGAAGCCTGCTTGCGTTGAGGGGTGCACTACGAGCTGCTTAACCTTTACCGTGCCCGAGGAGGCAACAAGGAAGGTAAGGGAAAAATACGCAACCCGTATAGCTTCAGAGCTTAAATCTACCATTTGGTAGCTTTTTACTCTATCGGAGGGTGTTGATGGAGCTTATCTGGGGGAAAATTGATGAGATTATAAACTGGGCTCGGGCAGGGTCGCTTTGGCCTGTTACTTTTGGGCTTGCCTGATGCGCTATTGAGATGATGGCTGCAGGTGCAGCCCGGAACGACCTTGACCGGTTTGGGATTATCTTTCGTGCTTCGCCAAGGCAGGCTGATGTCCTTATTGTTGCTGGAACTTTAACTTATAAGATGGCTCCTATTTTGCGTCGCGTGTATGATCAGATGAGCCATCCGCGGTGGGTTGTGGCTATGGGGAGCTGTGCCTGCTCTGGTGGGGTTTTTAGGACCTATTCAACGGTGCAAGGGGTTGACCAAATCGTGCCAGTAGATATCTATGTGCCTGGTTGCCCCCCAAGACCGGAGGCGCTTATTGAAGGTTTGCTTAAACTTCAAAAGGTGATCAAGGAAGAAAGGAGGAATTGGGGACCCTATGCCAGAAAATCGCTTATCTGAAGACCCGTTTTTTTCAGTCTTAGAGCTTCAGATGGGACCTCAGCACCCCTCAACCCATGGGGTGCTAAAGCTTCATTTAAAGCTTGAAGGGGAAAGGATCGTTGATTGCGAGCCAGTTGTGGGTTTCTTGCATCGTGGTTTAGAAAAGCTTGCCGAAAACTTTACCTATCCCCAGGTCTTGCCTTTAACAGACAGATTAGACTACATAAGCGCAATGAACAACAATACTGGCTACTGTTTGGTTGTGGAGAGGCTTCTTGGGATCGAGCCTCCCCCACGGGGGAAATATTTACGGACGATGGTCTGTGAGCTTGCAAGGATTGCGAGCCACTTACTTTGGCTTGCAACTCATGCTCTTGATATCGGAGCCATGACGGTCTTTCTTTACTGTTTCCGGGAGAGGGAGCAAATTCTAAACTTTTTTGAAGAAATCTGCGGAGCAAGGCTAACTGTAAGCTATCCAAGGATCGGTGGGGTGAGGATGGACGTTGAGGAGGCAACCTTGGAGAAGATCTACAACTTCTTACCTGAGATGGAAAGAAGGATCGATGAATACGAGGGCTTGCTTTCTGAAAACAGGATCTGGTTAGAGAGGACTGTTGGAGTAGGTGTGATCACCGCTGAGGAAGCGATTGCTTATGGGTTGACCGGTCCTTCGCTAAGGGGATCTGGTGTTCCATACGATGTTAGGAAGCATTTTCCCTATGATGCCTATCCTGAGGTTGAGTTTGAAGTTCCTGTAGGGAAAAATGGGGATACCTACGACCGGTATAAATGTCGTCTTCAGGAGATGAGGCAATCTATTCGGATCATTAGGCAGTGCATTGAAAAGCTACCTGAAGGAGAGGTAGTTTCTGAATTAACCCCAGACCTTGATATGATGCCTGGTGGAAGGATGCTCAAAGCTGAGGCTTTTAATGATGTTGCCTTTATTAGTTTTTTACAGGAGGCAAAAGAGGTCTTCCCTAAGGGGGAGCTTTACTCGGCTGTTGAAGGAGCTAAAGGTGAGCTTGGGTTTTATCTAGTAAGCGACGGAAGCGGAAGACCCTACCGTTTACACATTAGAGCCCCTTCCTTCATTCATATTTCAGCCATACCTAAGCTTGCTAAGGACCATCTTATTGCCGACCTAGTTGCCATCATAGGCACGCTTGACATTGTGATGGGGGAATGCGATAGATGAGGCTTTCTCCAACCTATTTACTTTTTAAAGATCTGATAACCGGGCTTTTAATCACTCTAAGGACTTTTTTTAGGAAGCCTGTTACAGTTCGGTATCCTCACGAAAAGGTTCAAGTATTTCCCTCCTTTAGGGGAAGGCATGCCATGGTCGTAGACCCTGAGACTGGTAAGCCCCGTTGCGTTGCCTGCTTAAAATGTTCGATAGTATGCCCTTCAAGGTGTATAAAGATTGAATATGAAGTTGATGAAAAGACTGGAGAAAGAAGATTAAAGGAATACATCCTTGAGGCTTTGAGGTGCGTGTATTGTGGTTATTGTGAGGAGGTTTGTCCGGTTGGTGCTATCGTCCTAACTGAATGGTTTGAGTACTCTGGTCGGCGTCGTGAGGACCTTATTTTCAATCTTGAAAAGCTTGTGCAAAACTGGAAAGAGCATATAGCTAAATGGGATAAAGAAGTTTACGAGAATAAGTATTGGGTTTTGAAGGGAGTGCCGCTAAAGCTTAAGCCTGCCCCAAGAAGGATAGGACTTGCCGTAAAGATAAAAGGGGTAAAGGTTCATGGTTAGACCCGATGAATACGTCCCCACTAATTACCTATCCGTGCTGATAATGGTTATTGTAGGGTTTATTTTTGGACTTGGCGGTTTAATTTTTGGCTCCCTTGTGAGACCAAGGTTTTACTATAAGGAAAAGCTTATCCCCTACGAATGCGGAAACGTGCCAAGCGGTCTTCCTTGGCAAAAAATAGCCATAAGGTATTATCCGATTGCTATCCTTTTTGCCGTCTTTGATGTTGAACTTGGGCTCATCTATCCTTGGGCAGTAGGCTTTTCAGGATTAACCTCCACTGGTTTTTTAGTCATGATAGGCTTTCTTTTAGTGCTTTTACTCGGACTTGTCTACGACTTAAAAAAAGGAATTCTCGACTGGCATCGGAGGTAGGAAGGTGCTTACCCTTGATGAGGTGGTCCAAAGATTAAAGGAAGTTTTAGGGGATAGTTTTTTGGAGGAGGGAGAGTTCAGAGGACAGAGGTTTGTAATTTTAAGAAAAGACGGAGTGAGAGGGGCTATAAAACTTTTAAAAGACCTTGGGTTTAATCATCTGCAAACATTAACGGGTGTGGATTATCTGAGGATAAAGAATAGAAAGGCAAGGTTTGAGGTGGTATATCAGCTTTACAGCATTGAGAAGAGGCTTCAATTAAGGCTAAGGGTTGAGGTTCCAGAGGATGACCCTGAGGTTGATAGCATCGTTGACCTTTTCCCTTGTGCTAACTTCTTAGAGAGAGAGGTCTACGACCTTTTGGGAATAAGGTTTAAGGGGCATCCAAACCTAAAGAGAATTCTACTTCCTGAAAATTGGGTTGGGCACCCCCTAAGAAAGGATTATCCCTTAGAGCCTGAAGAAAAACCTCTCGAGTTTATAGAACTAAAAAAATTAAACGAGGAATTGTTGAAATATGGTATCAAATAACCTTTTTCTCGAGATTTTGCTAATTTTAATTAAAATTGCTGTAGTTTTAGGAATAGTCTTGCTTCATGCTGCTTACACTGTCTATGCGGAACGAAAGATTATCGGTCGAATGCAAGCAAGGCTTGGTCCAACTGAGGTTGGACCATATGGATTGCTTCAGCCCATTGCTGACCTTTTGAAACTCCT
>Ga0315272_10000030_pt1 | contig 53758 bp, 94 predicted proteins | sample C3_middle_MG_FD_203918 | JGI IMG/M metagenome (GOLD analysis project Ga0315272, IMG submission 203918) | Sediment microbial communities from Yellowstone Lake, YNP, Wyoming, USA - C3_middle | ecosystem: Environmental > Aquatic > Freshwater > Lake > Sediment | place: USA: Wyoming | collected...
CTTCCTTAACACTTCCCTGTCGTAGGGCTTTAGGTATATCACTGCGAACCTGTCAAGGAAGTCTTGCTTAAACTTCCTAATGTCGTTAGCCGCCGCAAAGACCCAGACTTTCATGGGTATGTTCACGGTTTTGTTGTGCTGAACAACGACAAGCCTTTGTGACTCCATCAAGGTGTTGAGGACAGAGAGGGTCTCTACGTCATCAACCTTATCAATCTCGTCAATAATTAGGTACCTTGGCTTCCTGTTCAAGAGGAGCTCTGTTAAGCCTGCTTTCGTAAGCTTCTCGCCAGTTATGTATATTGAGCTCTTTAGCCTCTCAATCTCCATCAGCATAACCGTTTTGCCTGTTGACGGTGGTCCAACAAAGAGGATGTGGACGGGATTGTCAGCCTTTATTGACCTTATAATCAGGTCCCTCAAATCATCATATCCCTCAACGGTTGCCCAGAAGTCCTCTGGAATGTCCTCAACCTTCTCCTCTTCGGGGACCGTGGCTCTTGAAGTTAGCTCTTCAAACTCCTTTAATCTCTTCTCAACTTCCTCTATTGGTACAGCGAAAGCCCAGAAGGTGTGCTTGTTTGAGTGGTAGGTACACTTGAAGAGGTTGTACTTGTACGCTAGTGGACGAAACTTGTGGAACTCAACTCCAATTTCAACTAGCTCAAAGTCTCTCCACGGCTTCCCCTCTGCAATGAGCTTCTTTACGTGGTTCAAGGCTTTCTTAACAATTTCCCTTAGCTCAGCATCGTAAAGCCAACTCCAGTCAACCTCACTCATAGAGGTGTCCCACTAGCTTCATGTACTCCCTTTCAAGCACCTCGGGGGTTATCTCCTCACCCTTAAGGAACTTGATGTAGGTGTAGACAATGCACCTCCTAATTGCTTCACTCCTACTGCAGTTTCCCTCCCTCTTTGACCAGTACTCCCTTAGCTTCTCGAGCATCCTGAACTCTACTTCTGACATCCTAACAGGTATGTAGTGGCTCTTAACCCTTTTCTTCGGCACCCTTCTCAACCCCGAAGAACTTCCTTGCGAGCTTCACCACAGGACCCTCGTACGGTGTCTTCTCAAGAAACTCCCTAAGGGCTTTGAGAACAGTGATGTATGGAGACTCCTTGCCGTCAGCGCACTCCTTACAAAGCTTTTTGCAGAGGGAGTCAGGGTTCGCAAGAACAGTTGCGAGTTGAACTAGCTCCTCCATTGTTAGCTTTGACCACTTAATGGATGTGCCAAAAATTTTGTTAAAAAGCTCCTCATACTCCTTCTTTTTTGACGACATCCTCTTCACCTCTCAGCATAGATTGAAAGTAGCTCAAGCTGTGTGTGCTCTGAAGAGGTGTTCCCGTAGCTGATGTAGTACTCCCACCGGTATACCCGAAGAGGCTCAGATGTCGGTACATTCATGAAGATGTATACCCTGGTCATCTTCTCTCCTCAAGGAGCTTCTTAATTTCCCTCAAAACTTTGAGTTGCTCCTCCTGAATCTTCTTAATTTCCTTGAGCTCGTCAACTATCGGAGTTATTCTCTTCTGGACCTCCTCCTCAACTTGCTTCTTGAGCTTGTCAATTAGTCCACTCATTATATCCACCTCTCAAGCATTGGTCCAAACTTCTTTCTAACATCCTCAAGGAACTCTTGCTCACTAAGAACTCCCTTCAGCACCTCCAACGCTTTTGGTAGTGCTCCCATGCCGTACACTATTATGTCACCCTTTAGCCATGCATCAACAGGGTCGTAGGGAACCTCCTTACCATCAACTTTTGCTTTACCCATTACTATCCTTGCCAAGGTCCTGTAGGAGGCTACGATTTCAAACTCTGGTTGTACCTGCTTCGTTACGACAACCAGCTTACCATCTTTTACCCTCAACACTACTCTAGTGAGCACTTTCTCCCCGCTGTCATCAGTTATCGTTAGGACAAATGGTTTACCCTCTGTTAAGCCGTGCTTCAAAGCAACCTCCTTTGCATCAACCTCCTTCTGTGCCCTGACAATGATGGTTGCAAGGAGCCTTACGACTGTGTCCTTAATCTCCTTCGCTACAGTTTCCTTCACTCTCTCAAGGAAGGAGGTTTTTCTTACTTCCGCTTTCGTTACAAGGTCTACGATGGTGTTTAGCGATTCATGACTGAATATGATGTTTTGCTTTATAGATGGTATTATTGGTACCTTAACAACTGGAACATCCTTCACAATGTTTTCTGCTTGTGGCTCGCCAAAGATGTAGTGAACCTTGCCGCAATCACACTGGAAGTAAGCCATGTTTTCTACCACTGCAATAACGGGAATGTCGTGGTATTTGTGGATGTCTATCGCCTTCATCAGCGAATCAACAGTCATTGGAATGGTTACTATGATGTCTCCAGCAAGAACATATGCGAATATCTTTAGCACCGCTCTCCAAATGTTAGAGGAGCCTGGTGGGAGGTCTATTATCATGTAGTCAAGGTCTCCCCAGTCAGCATACTGCATCACATCGTTTATTATCTGCACATACCTGTCCTCATTCATTGACACACCCTTGTTTCCAAACAGGAGGCTCATACTAAAGACTTTGATGCCCTCCCACGTTGGTAGCTTTATCATTTTGCCCTTCTCAACCTCCACCTTGCCATCAAACTTTACGAACTGGGCGAAGTTAGAGTTGTCTATGTCAGCGTCCAGAAGCCCAACCTTAAAGCCTTTCTTGGTGAGGTGGTATGCTAGGTTAATTGCGATAGTTGTTTTTCCAGTGCCACCCTTAGTTGAAAACACTCCAACCACTTTCATACGTATCACCTATACTCTACTAGTGGGAGGGGAAGTATAAACCTTGTTCCACACTTCATACATACGAAGCTTACCGAAATCTTGTAGACATCGTCGTCTTTGTAGCTCTCTGTTACCGGCTTGAGGATGCCACCACACTTTGGACACTTGAATGGAGTCTCTATCTCTACTGGCTCTACCAGTTTGAATAGGGCTTCCTCTCTCTTCATACTTACCACCCCCTCATGAAAGGCACTACTTGACGAGTCCTCCAAGGAACCTCCCTACGGTGCGTCCTAACTCTCGTGACTAGCTTGAAGCCACACTCTGGACACCTAATTACTCTCTTCACCTCCGTGTACCCGTCGTAAATGTCTATCTCCTCCTCTAACTCCCTTATCTCAACAATCTTGTGACATCCTGGACACAGGAACATCATTCAACCTCACCCCCAGCGGCTTTCACCATCTCCTCAAGTGACTCTTCTGTTTTCGCTTCCCTTGGTTGCTGTGTTGGCTTTGCCATGTAGGGAACAATTTTGACTAGGTACTCCATTGGCTTCCTCCTATCAAGCATTTCTAGGAACCTCGTTCCAAGCTCAGCAACAAGCCTTACTTCGTCGGACTTCCAGCCCTCTGGTGATACCGGTCTACCAACTTCTCCCCTCAGCTCCTCAATCTGCTTTTGCAAAGCTTCAATCTTTGACATAAGCTCCTTCTTCTCTGCCTCGGTTTTTGCCTCAATCAGCTTCTTCTCCAGCTCCTGGAGCCTCTGCATATAGGCTTTCTCTAGCTCAGCCTTCATTAGCTCAAGGTCCTTCTTATCAATGCCTGTCTGCTGACTTTGCTGGGGTTGCTGTACTACGGAGGTAATGCTCTGAAGAGTCTCCTTAATTGTCTTCATAGTCGTTTTCATGAACTTCACCATAGTCTTCTCAAGCTCCATCTTGTCCTCAACCCTCTTCTTCTCAAGCTCGTATATCATTTTCTTCAACTCCTCCATGTCGTTCCTTGTCCTCTGCTCAGCAAGAGCTCTTTGAATCATTTCCTGTATTTGCTGAGGCGTTAGGGTTTGCTGATACGGTGGTTGGTAGCTGTGTGAAGGTGTAGGAGCAGGACTATAGCTTGGTTGTTGTGAGTATGATGACGGTGGCGTGTAGGGTGTTGATGGATATTGCGGTGAGAAGCCAAACGGTGGCATTGGGTAAGAGGAGCTACCATAACTCCACATGATTTGCCCAAAGTATGTCTTTCCAAGTTGTTCCGCTTTCTGCTTCTCTTTCTGAATCTGGGACACAATCTCGTCTACAACCATCCACGCCTCCTGTGGAGTGAACCTCCTTCCCGTTCTTGCTTGTAGGAGGAGGCTCATAAGCCAGTTGGGGTCAAAATATCCCTTCCTACTCACGTACCTGACAACGGTGTTAATGAAGCCCTTGTCACAGCCCCACTCCTCAAGAACCTCAGCAATTATCTCCTCCATTGGCTTTGGCTCCTCAAAGAGGCTTGGAACTTTCTCTTCCCTTGTTTCAACCTTTTCTTCTCTCTCTTCCTCTTCTTCTTTCTTTTCGTCCTTCTTGCTCTCCTTCTCATCGTCATCATCAATAACTCTTATGTATGGTATGAGCTCGGGGTGCTCCTTAACTAAGAACTTCTTTCCGCACACTGGGCATTGAGCCCATGCAGACCTCTTCTTCCTTATGAAGTAATCAACCTCCGCACCACAGATAGGGCATCTTGGCTTCTGTGTTACTGGCGATGTAATTGGTCCTTGTTCCTGACTCAATGAGCTTCACCAAAAACGTTAATTAGTGTAACACATTTAACTGTGTTACGGTGTCATTGAAATGAGAAAGTGGTTTCAGCTCTTCAGGGCACAGACAGGTTTTGCAACTGTTTACACGGTTGCGATTCCATACCTTCTTGCTGGTGGCAACCCAAGGAACCTTGCGTGGATTATACCTTTATCGTTGCTAACCCACTACGCAAGCTTCGGGCACAACTCGGTAATGGATTACTGGCACGATGTGAGGGACCCCCACAAGAGACATCACCCACTTGTCTCAGGAGCAATAAGTCTTGGGAGAGCGCACCAAGCAATACATACAATGCTTGTGGTTGCTGGGGCACTGTGGGTTCTTGCCGCCCTATATGTGTCTCCGGTACCACACCTAGCAGTCTCGGCCCTGCTACTTCACGCACTGCTTGGACACGCATACAACGACGGATTAGATAAGCACACCATCCACTCCTGGGCACCAATCAGCCTGTGTTATGTTGCTTTATCGGCGTTCGGATGGTTCCTTGCAAGCCCAAGGATTGACGTGCTATTCGCTCTCCTCCTAATCGTAGCCTTCAGCTCAATATTCTACCAAATAGCTTTTGAGGGAAACTTAAAGGAGATATGCATTGAAGAGAACCTCCTAACAAAGCTTGCGGAAGAGGTTAATTGCACAACATACAATAGTACCGTTATCAGTTATAGGGGTCCGAAGTTTGGATGGCTGAGAATGTTTTTTGATACTGTAGTGCTCACAACAATGGTAGTGTTAGAGGGCTCCATGATGCCGCTGTTCATTGTTGTGCCATTCACCATCATTCAAGCAATCCTCATCACTGCAATGAACAGAAAGCTTGTCGAAGGGATTGACAGGAATCAACTCCTTGAGTACTTCGGATTGATAGAGGCGATACAGTTCTTCAGGATACTTGGGCTGGTTGCAACAGACTTGTGGAGCCTTACACTGTGCCTTGGTCTGATAGTGTTGGGAGCGTCATACTTCTACCTAATGAACAAGTGGCTGTGGGGTTCAAAATGGGGTCCAAGAGTGTAAGCAAGAGGGAGCTCCTAATCAAATCAATAATCTACAGGGCTTGGACAATACTCTGGGAAACGGCGTTGGCAACGATACTGGTGATGTTAGGCAAAGCAAACCTCTTCCTATACATCATTATCGTAAACATCATCAAGATTGCGATGTACTTCGCCTACGACCTTGGGTGGTTTAGCTTTGTGAGGAAGCCTGGAATATTGAAGAAGTTGAAGAGGTGGCTAAGAGTTGAGGGTTAAGGAGTACTATCCAAGGCTTTCAAGAATTGTTGGAAGGAAGATGACAGCATACCTAGCACTTGTCAGACCGTTCACCCTTGCTCCACCAATATTTGTGGGAGTCTTCCTAACCATTGCGAAAATGGGGTTTGACTTTGAGGCTGTAACAAGAGGGGTATATGCCGGCTTAACCCTTGCGTTTGCGCAAGCATGTGGGCAGGTGGTGAACCAGGTTGCTGACAGGGAGCTTGACAAAATCGTGAAGCCCTACAGACCAATTCCGCAAGGCATCGTAACCGTGGAGGAGGCCATTGGGCTTGCTTGGCTTCTAGCACTGCTGGCAGTTGCAAGAAGCTTCACAATCTCTATCTACTTTGGATTAATGACTAGCCTAATGCTGTTCTTTGCAGTTTTTTACTCTCTGCCACCACTGTCACCAAGGAGAGTAAACCCATGGTTAAACCACTTCTGGGTATCGTTCAGCAGGTCGGTTTTGCCGTTCCTTGCAGTAATGGAAGTTGATGGATGGAGGTATGCAATCTTAGCCTTTGCATGGGCATTCGGTTGGCAAGCAACTAAAGATGTGCCAGACATAGAGGGTGATAGGAGGTTTGGAATAAAGACAATTGCGAACACATATGGCGTTAGAGCTGTAAAGCTATTAGCGGTTGGAGGAACAATCATCTACACAGTCCTAGCAGTTGTGTGGAGGCTGTGGATATTCTTGCTAAACGTTCCTCTTGCAGTCTACGGGTTGCTGAGATTTGAAGGGAGGTGGAGGGGAGAGAACACGGTTGCGTGGATGGCGTTCTATGTTGGTCTCGGGGCAACCGCTGTATACCCGTTAATCCACGAAGTTATAATTCACAGTGTTTATAAACTGTAGGCACAACAAATTTTTTTGGTGTAAAACGTGAAACGTGAAACGAGAAAAAGGATTCAAATACGTGTAATTGCTGATGAACCAGAAACGGTATCAAGAATACTTAAGGAGATTGCAAAGATTGAGTTGCTGAAGGACCCACAAATAACCGGAATTCTCCCGAACAAAAGGGAGCCAGGCTACAGGGGCTATCTACTGGCAGAGGTGGAGGACAATGACTGACCTGATAGACGAGTACGTAGAGTGGGCTTCTTCATCATGCGATGCGCCAAGGATATATCACCTCGCATGTGGCTACTGGGTCATATCGTCACTGATTGGAAGGTATGCTAGAGTTGTCACCTCCTACTCTCCTGAAGGTCTTATGCCAAACTTGTGGGTTTTGTTAATAGGACCCTCGCGAATCGTTAGGAAGACCACTGCTATGAGGCTAGCGGAATCAATTGTTAAAGCTGTTGACGAGAAGTTGGTAATGCCCGCTTCCTTCACGCCTGAAGCACTTTACGACATGTTCAACTCCCTCCAGCCTGGTGATGCAGTAGCATGGGTGAAAGACGAGTTTGGAGGATTCTTTAAGATGCTAGAGAAGAAGTACATGGCTGGCTTAAGGGAGATTCTGAACAGCCTATACGTGGGTAAGGGAGAGACAAGGAGGCTTAGGAAGGAAGTCTTAAAGATTCCCGACGGACTTTACGTTACTGCTCTTGGTACCCTCCCCACCCCGCCAAGAGAGTACATAACTGATGAAGACTTCTACTCTGGCTTTATGAATAGGTGGATTTTGGCGTTCGCTAATCGTCGAGAAAAAACTATTCCCATAACCTACCGTGATGATAAGCTGATTCAGAGGAGGAATGAGCTTGTTGAAACACTGAAGAAAGCGGTTGATAGCTATAAAGGAAGTATTGTTCCCGTCTCCTTCTCTGCAAAAGCGGCACAGATGCTAAGTGACTACGACTACGCTGTTGAGCAGGAGATATTGAGGATTGAACAAACAAATCCGACATCACTCTGGAAGAGCTACATTGCTGAAACGCCACAGTTCCTCATAAAGCTATCAGTTCTTAGGAGGTTGGCGAGGGAAAGGGAGTTGAAGTCGGTAATAATTGTGGTTGATGAAAGTGATGTTGAGAGAGCTTCACAAGACCTCAAAATCTTCCTAGACGCGGCAAAGAAGGTAGTTGAAGATGTGCAGACAGCTGGTGTACCTGCACCGGTAGTGACTGAGGAGAAGGGATTGATGAAGGTGTACGAAATCATTAGGAGTGCCGGACCAAACGGTATCTCAAAATCGGAGCTGTTGATGAAGACAATGATGAGAGTTGATGCATTGAACAAGATTCTGCTAACGCTGGTTGAGCAAGATAGAGTAGTTGTGGTAAAGGTTGCAAGTGGTAAGGGTAGACCACAGCTGAGGTTCTTTGCGGCTGAGTACAGGAGCCAGGCAGAGATTGCTGGACAAGTTCTAACAGCAGAGCAGTTGCAAGTCATACTCAAGTAGCTTTATACCAGCCTCTACAATGAGGTAGAGGAGTAGGAAGAAGAGTAGGAGCTCAATAATGCCTATCAAAAGCTCATAGGCAGAGATGTAAGTATCTTCAAAAAAATCTAGTATGTTGCTTGCATTAAGTTTTTTGGCTTCCCTCCTACATTCTGCAAGTATGTTGTAGGATTTGCTGAGATGGTTGAGAGCATCAACAAAGAAGAAAACGTCTAAAACTATCAGGATAATTAAAGCTACAGCAACTATTATTCTCAACTACCTTAGCCTCTCTACAACTAGCTCAATAATTTCGTGTTTGTGTTTGGCAACTAGGTGAGTGATGTAGCCCGAAGTACGCTTAAACACCAACCCACAGAAGGGGCAGACCTTTAAGCCCCTGTACTTCTCAAAAACCTTGAGAGCATCTGACTTAAGCTTGTAGCGCTCAAAATAGTATTTTGTTCCCCACTTCGGACTAAGACCCGCAAGCCACCTCGCAAAGGAAATTACGAGCTTGTCCTCATCTCTTGGTCTCATAACTCACACGGAGAAGGCTATGGTGCCAGTTCTTGATGCCAGCTTCCCGTTAAGCTGGACGGAGGCAGAGGATAGCTTGCTGTCAATTGCTGGGTCACTTGTCCTCAGCACGTCGTAGTCTATGGTTATGGTCTCAGTGTTCCTGAAGTCGCTCCACTGCAACCCTGTGAGCTTGATGGTTAGCGTAACTGATGGTAGGTGGAGCCTGTTGATGTAGCCAACAATCCTCTCAATAGGCTTGTTTATGAACTCTATGTCCCATGCACAGTTGCTGACTTTTGTGAGCTTGAAGACGTCGGCTGGAGTGACTGAGAGGCTCTTGAAATCAGAACAACCAATAGGGACGTCAGCACCGTACTCAGCTTCCTTGTAGCCAAACATGTAGTAGATTCTTAGCTTACATGGAAGGACGTGCTTGTCTATCACATCATACTGGGGTATATCGCTCCTGTAGATTGATACTGGGTACTCAACATAGCCTCCTCCTGGGAAGTATTGTCGGTAGTGTACCTGGTGAATACCGACAATGAAGCTCGTTAGGTCAAGGTCGCCACTAACCGTCACATACTCGTTTCCAGCGTACGTTCTTTTCCCAACAAGCATTGGTCCTGAATCAAAGCATGGAGCACTTTTTGGACAACTATTTATTACCGAGCCCTTCTTCAAAGCTGGGTCGTGGTAGCTGTTGTAGAGGCTGTCGTCAACAACAAGAGCCTGCAAGGCTTCAGCATACACCCAGACGTACTGGTCGTAAGGAACTGATTGGAATATCCCTTCCACGACCGCGTCAATATGTATCTTCTCTGGTAATGTGGGTTGCTCAACCACCTTAATAGCTTCGCAAGTGACGTTAGCAGTGATGTGAGTCTCGTAACTACCAACTCTTAGCACTACGTCGTAGCCCCCCTGCCTACAGACATCCTCCTTCCACTCAACTACTTGCTCAGGTATTGACAGAGTTGCTACCGCTTCAACACTGTCTAAGCCAATCTCCTCCCTAGTTGGAATAATCTTTACAGTTGCTGGAGATGACAGTGATATAGTAACGGTCTTAGTTTGAGTATCTGGAAGGAAAACCTCTGGCTTCCCATTGACTTCGGCAGGTATTGGTGGGGGTACAGTCTTGATACCAAGAACGTAGAAGCCATAAACCCTTGTTGCTGAAGAACTCTTGCTCTGAAGAATGACGTTACCATTAACTGAGACGCTGTAGGCTGGGTTTGACTCTAGGAGACTGTATCCAGCTAGTCTCCTAGTAAAGAGGAGCTTCATGGAATCACCTTCAGGAGTATCTCAGTTAGGATTGCAAGTATAATTCCAGTTATTATCCACCAAACCTTCCCTTTGAGGTCATCGACCTGCTCCTGAAGGTATGCAACCTTCTCTTCGAGTCTTGCAAGCCTCTGTATCAAGTCAATCACTATCGGGTCGTCATTACTTAGCTTTTGCTCTCCCAATGTACTCACCCGCCTTCATGCCTGAGTAGAAACCTATTATTGTGAGCCATATCTTTGCCGCAGTTTCCTGGTCTAGCCTCCCCATCACTAATGCAATGCCAACCACTAAAACAATCACTAAGATGATAATGTCTCTCGCCTCCATTACACCCACCAGTAACTCGTTCGTGTAACACATTAAAAATTCCTAGTTTTCGTTACACTTGCGTGAAGAGGCAAAAAAGATGATTACGAAGTATATTAGAAACATTAAGACAGTAGCTAAAGTATAGGTATAGAGGTCTGTATAAATGTTTGGGGCAAGCCACAACCTCCTCTCAATGCGATAACCAAGCATTACAGACACTATTAGCCACGTGAAGTGGTGTGCAGAGAGTAGACCCATTGGAGCAACAGCCGCAAAGACAGTTGCCTGAAGCAGAGGTCTGGGTGGTGTTGGCATAATGATGAACTTGTAGCTTACAACAATTGCGTAAAGCAGTAGGAAGCCGGCCCACACAAATGCTTTAGTTGTCCAATCAGTAATGGTTGCGTCAGCTAAGCCTGTCAAGATGCCGAAGAGGAAGGAGCTTCCAAGGGCATCTGTATACTCATCGTATGTGCAGAGCTTCCTCATTGCCTACCCTCACAGCAGCAAGATGTAGTACTGCATCTTGTAGAGGTCTTGTTTACGCTCTTGATAGCTAAAGATTTCGTCTGTCTGTGGCTCGTAAAGATACCATCTAACCCCTTGCTGGTCTTTGACAATAACTAGGTTGTACGCATGAGCAGAACTGTAGTCCAAAACCACTCCAACACTGTTCACGCCGAAAATCCTCATAACCTTCTGGGCGAAGTAGAAGGCGAAGTTCTCACAGTCAAATGTGTCGGTCTCGTACTTGAGGAGGTTGGTCCAATCCCAACCAACAATCTTCTTGAAATCATCAAAGCTAGTCGTGTGGTAGTTTCCGTCGAGCCTGTACCAAGCGACTAGACCTCCCTTGGACTTCAAGTCGTTGATAACGCTCTGAAGCTCCTGCTCCGATAAAGGAACTGTTTGAACAGTGAATGGAGGAACATAGTAGCTGTAGAGGGTGTTAGCAAGGCTCACAACATCCATTATAGCGCTCTTGAGCTCCTCACCACTACTAATGACACCTCGTTTAAGGAGCTCCATCCATCTCTGAAGCTTCGTCTTCGTGTCAAGGATTGCTTTAGCTTCCTCGTCAGTGAATGAGACAGTGTTTGGTGATGGAGGTGGTTGATGGCAAATCTTCTTACACACCATTTGGATGAGGTTAGTGAAGAGGTTTGAACCCACCTTAGCCACCAAAAAACAATAGTGTTGTAACACGATTAAATAGCGTAACTAGGTCGTGCCACAGTACGGTGATATGAGGCTCCTGTATACTCGTTCTTGAATGTTACGGTAACTAGTAATCACATCATCCAGAAACCTTCTTAAACCTAAGCGTGAACTTATACGTCTGATTCCCTATCGTTAGCGTACCCTCTATAACATACTCGTTTACCAGCTTATCTAGTAAAACCTCTATAATATCCTCTGCTGTCGCATCTCTCTCTTCAACCAGGTTCCCCGCATCATCATAGACTCTAATTCTCCCTCCAACAATTATCTTAGCCAATTGATATCACCTCAAGAAGCTGATAATATGAATTATAAACGAATACCACTACCCTAACACCCTGATTTGTAAATTGTCTATTGATGGGCAGGGAGGTGCTAGGGTATGCTTCAAAAGAGTATATATTGACATACCAACCACCACTATAGCCTTGTGCATCAACTGTCACCTTGTAGTACCTATATCCCGACACGTAAGTGAATGCCTCAGCATAACCAGATGCAATTGCAACTGTTGAAACCAAAGTCCATGTGGATGCATCGTTAGAGCCATATACCTTAAGATAGGGGCTTGTTAGGCTATAGTTGTATTGGTATACCCTTATCATTCCGCTCCAAGCACTGCCCATATCAACATAGAAAAGGTCATAAGGTAGTGTACCGCCTGACCAACTGCAATAGGTAGTATCGTTATGGTCTGTAATACATGAAGGGAATGTCCCTGACGATGGGTTATTTACAGCTTTATATGTCTTGTTATAGGCAACATCATCGGCGGGAACTACACTTATGTTCCCAATACCAGACCCCAGAAGCATCAATACAGCATTTATCCATCTAACCTCATCATAAATCTTGCTAAAACTACTGCTATACCCCTTCGCCCTCTCAAAGACAGCGTACCTAGCTACCTGCGGGCAGACAATGCTAAAGCCCAGGGACATTTTCTACACCTCTGCGTAAAGTAACGCGGACTGGTAGACAACTCCGGAGCCACCTGCGTTGATGTTCGTAAGACTTACGGTTGTACCTGCATCTGCCGGCAAACCCTCGTTCAAAGGTATAAGTGACGCTACCATGATAGCCCCCCTACCACACAGCGGGATTCTGAGACTATACGATGTACTATTGGATGTCCATGTAAGTCTGAAATCATTTGCCTCACCAGCCATTATGAACACCCCGTATACATACCCCTTCTTCCCAGTGCTAACGGTTTTGGAGACAAGGGCTGTGCCGGAAGCTGGTGCAGTAACTTCTGAGCCTACAACCCAGAAAGGTGATGTGGCTCTACCAAACCTAATCAATGAGTAGAGGACGCTTAGCGCAGTATCCAAGTTCTTTATGAAGCCAGACAATTCGTTGCCAGAAGAGTCAAAGAGGGTGAATGGGCTCCTGGGCAGTGTATCTACCACTGTTACTCTCAGCTTATCGGTTGCTTTAGATGCTAGTGCACCCACCACAGCTGACAAGTTCGTATCCATGTTATCAAGCTTAGATTTCAAGTACTCGGGAAGCAGTATCTCTAAAGCCATTACTTCTCAACACCTATCCACTTCCTGTAGAACTCATTTATAGCTTCTACCAGCTTCGTCTTCTCATCGTCCGTTAGCTCCCCATCAAAGAACACCCTTATCCTCGCATTAGCGTTGTCCACCACTACAGCAATTGGCTTGAAGCCCTGCTTCTCCAAGTATCTGTGGACTTCCACGGCATTCAATATGGGCTTCTTCTGGAGCATATCAGGCATTGGGAGGGGTATCTCGTAACTCATTCAACCCACCTCAGTTGAAGTACACGATATCAATCGTTGATGTACCTGAGGCTGTCTTGTAGTTTATCTGGGTAACGCCTTTATGGGGAAAGGCTATTGCAGTTCTCGCTCTGACAATTAATGGGTTGGTAGACGGCACGGAGCCGTTAATACCTATCATTACATCTACATCGCCCTTGTTCTTGATTATCACAATCTTTGCACCTGGTGCCGCAATAGATGTTGAGCCCTCTGTTGTCGAAACCGAAATACCCTGGATGGTGTACGGTTGCCTGGCTGGGGTAATCAGGTCTACAACCGCAAGAGCATTCGTTGTTGTTCCAGCTACATCAAGGCTTGTCAGAATCCCCAGTGGGTTGGGTATTTTAGAGTCTTTGAGTAAACCAACCGTGTCCTCAAGTATTGCTATCTTAAAGTTACCAGCAGAAGTAAGGGATGATGGCAATCTGTTTAGAATGTTGTTAAGGTCTGTGTCAAGGTCGCTCAATGTCTTGTTGTTAGCGCCTCTCAGAGCATCTCTAAGGGCTGATAAGGAGATGTCTAGGTTGCTTGGGTTAGCTACTACATCAGCACTCACCCTTAGCCTGCCAGAAGTGTCGGCCGCTAACCTCCTAAAGTATGTGCCGTCAAACGCTAGGAGGGCTGAGCCTATGATAGTGGTTGTTGGGTTGGAGAGGTTGTCTGCAAGTGCTACTGCGCTTGGGAACTTACTTGTGTGGGTGTTGATTATGTTGTAGATGTCTGTTAATGTGTAGTTTCCGGAACCCCTTATAGCGTCCCTTAAGCTACTTAGCGATATGTCTAGCAAGTCTAGCTTGGATTTGACATATTCCGGGAGCAGGAACTCAAGAGCCATTTATCCCACCCCAACAAAAGCTACTTCTTCTCACCCTCCTCAGGCTTTGGAGGTGGTGGAGGTGCAAGCGTCCTTGCAATGAAGCTAGCTATAGCAGTCTTTATCAGCGCATCAAGAGGCATTCCAAGGGCTCTTGAGGCTTTGAGTAGGAGGTCCATATCACTTAATTCAAGCTCTATACATACCTCTACTCTCATACTTCCACTTCACCTCTACCCTTCTATAGTACGGGAAGGTTAGGATGTACCTCCACCTCATGAGGACCACCCAAGAACCTCTAAATCAACATATGTTGTGAAGCCTTGAGGGGCTTTGAGGTAGATTGTAGAGGCTCTCCTGGGAATATCGTACCCCATACCTGGAAATAGTACCCTATACTCTTCATCTGTTACAGGTCTATCAATATTGATGTAGACGGGTGCAGGAGCATCTGGAGGAACTCTAACCTTAACTCTCAGCCCAGTGAACGACAGCGGAATAGAAATGCCTTCATCAGTAACAACCAGCCTCGGTATGAAGAGGTGCTCAGTGTACGAAGAGGAGGAAAGTATGCCCGCTTCCTCAATCCTCTTATCAATTATTCCGAGTATCTTCTTAAGGAAGCTCAGGAGCTCTACAGTGCTCAATCCACTTCACCTCACATCGCCTCGCAGGATAAGTGTAATTCGTGTTGGAGTTACGTGTAACACAGTAATAAAAGTAAGGGGCTACAAAGCTTCGATGTCGTAGAGAGCGAAGTACCTCTTCACAGTTGCTTGCGCAGAAGTGTTAAGGGGTGCAAGAACGTTTCTAAGCCGGTTGAGGAAGTGAACAGAAGAGATTCGGAAGACGTAGGAGCCGTTCCTCTCAAAAACATCTATGTTTTCAAGGAGGTCGCTTATCTCCAACAGCTCGGAGAGCCTGTGGTTCACTATCTGCCTATCATCAGCCTCTAAAGCTATTAGGAGGTCAGGACTGTCAGTGATGATTAGGAGCTCCCTTAAGGTGCCTCTACCACTTAGGTCAAGCATCCTCCTTGAACCGTTAAGCCTAAGCATCCTGTGGTCCACGACATAGGTTGAAAGAGGCTTCCTCAGTTTTCCAAGAGCCTCCTCAACACCCTCCTTGAGCTCTTCAGCAATTATAATTGCTAAAGGAACGGGAAGCTCCCTTAGCAACCGCTCTAAGTCACTCAACCCATACCTCTTCAATTGCGATGATTCTTCCATGCTCGTCCCTCACAATGTTGTATGTCCTTGCTCTTGGTCTTGATGGTTGGTAAGCTTGTGAAGCAAGAGAGGAGAGAAGTGTTAGGACCTGAATAATGGTGTTGAGTAAGGGGAAGGTCCAGATGCCAAGGGGTCCACGAATCAAAAAAATGTTTTGGTTTTCCCTTAAGCTCACTGTTCAACACCTATCTTCTTCCTGAAGTAGCTTACGAACTTGTCTACATCTTGAGGAGTCTTTAAGCCCTCCCAGAACATCTTGCCCATTGCCATGTAGTGTATGGCTCTGCTCAACATGTACTTTCGGAACAGCTCTTCAACATCACACTTGCCTTTCTCGTTCCCCCATATTGGACAGTCAATCTCATTCGGGAACTTTATCACCCAGAACGTCACGTCGGAGTAAACTATTAGGTCTGTTGGATTCACTATCCTCAGCTCATATGGATTTGAAGCTGACGCAAAGCCCAGCTGAGGATAGATAAACCTCCCATCAACGCCGAGAGAGTTGACGAAGGGGTCCCAGTGCCAGTCCATCCAATCACTGCACCTGTGGTAAACCCCTATCTTTGAGAGCTTCGTTGCGTACTCTGTTGGTGTTGGCTCCCTCCAGGTGTTGGTGGAGGGGTCAAGAACGAGTATCTTGCCGAAAGTGAGCCCAATAACAAGCACCTTGAAGTCCTTTGATGGGACGTAGTTAAGGTCAAAGGGCTGTGATAGAGGTGGCACTACAACTGACCATGTATCGTGCCAGAAGACTCCGTGAAACGCTACTGTGAACTCAGCAACAGCGTCAATGAACCACGAGAAGCTCAATCAACTACCACCACAGCAACTTTCTTAGCGTCTGAGGGGTTCTTGGGAACTATCTTGCCGGCGTTAGACTTAGAGGTTATTACGACTATCTTGCCCTTCTTGGCCTCTTCCACAATGTCTACATTACTCATCGTATCCAGCCATCATGACCTCAACTGTAGCGGCCGAGGCAACGGCTTTAAGTGTTCTTCCAGGAGGCACAATTAGTAGGGGTTCCTCTTTTCTACTCACAATGCTGTAGACTCCTGGTGATGGTAGATTGATGTTGAAGGAGGCTTCAAGCGTGGCACCGCTGTATATCCTTATCGTGAGGGTGTTTGCACCAGATGCTGTGTTGCTTAAGACCATAGCGTATATCTTCCTGTACTTCTCGCTACTAACCGTTGAGCTTCCTCTTGGGTACGGAGCTAGGTCTACCTCAGTTGTTCCAACGGATGCGAATATGTTGTACTCAACCATCAACTACCACCCCTCAAAAGGGTTTGGACGTCACTTAGTGAGTACCTAAATCCTTTCCCGCTCCATTCGTCAGGCACTGTGTATTGACCCTCGTAGAGACCTCCAACTGTTATGAATCTACATGGAATGATGCCCTTCACCATTTTGTCTGCTAGGTTTTTGTCGGTTATCATCCAAACATCATATCCTGCTCCAAGAATGTGGAGTTTTGGAGTTACTGCAACTGGCTCGTCGTTTCTGACAGCAAGATAGAGGCTCCCCTTAAGCCACATCACTGTCTCTGAAGCTTTTGTTGGCTCCTCAAAGGGTGAGAGGTGCCCATCGATATAGTCTATGGGGTCGCCAGCCTTTGTCGGCGTCCTCCTACTCCATCCAGTAACTGTGTAGCCCGATGGTTGCTGTCTCCAGACTTTAACGTTCCTTGGATAGATTCCAATACCGAAGTGAAGTATTCGGTAAGGTCTCTCTTCACTCATTGTGAAGATGTCGTCACCAGTGCCAAGCCCTGCTTCGCCAAGGTAAGTGAAGTCTACCAGCTGTCCAGGAGTCAGCTCTGGAAGGACGTAAACCCTCTCTAGCGGAGCAACTCTTGCAACTCTGAAGAAGTATAGCTCAAACTGCATGTTCTTCCTAGTGTCCACAGGAAATATTAGCGCAAAGTTCATGTTTTCCTTAAGTATGAGGCTTCGTATTGGAGCTCTCAAATCATAGTATGTGGACTCCATTGTTGTGTTTCACCTAGAGGGAGGGGTTTAGACTAAAAATTGATTAGGTTATGTTAAAGTCTTCTTGTGTATGCTACCTAGACAGAGGTGGATACCAACCGGCAGGTAGGTGAATGTACCGCTAGCACTCTCAACTCTTGCCTGTATCCTGAGATTAATGTCTGCAACTACCGGGAATGGTAGCTCGTATATCTTTAAGCTGTTGCCGAATGTGAAGTCCTTCCTTGTCACAAGGGGTCTCTGAGTCTCTCCATCAACAGTTATCTGAATCTCCGGAACTTGGTCAGCTCCGGAAATTCCAATAATGTCTGTTAGGATTATCATCTCCTTGTCTGTTTGGAGGCTGTAGTTGATTAGGTCTATTGCGGCTGGAGGAGTTACGTTAGTCCATGACACCGTGAAGTTTGTCATACCGAATATTTGTGGTCGGTAGAGGGGCTCAATGACTAGGTTGTCATCCCTTGCAAACTGGACTGGCATGATGTCCTTCTTTACCTTCTCCCTGAAGTAGGCAGTTGCACCCTGGATGATACCCTGCTTCCATGCCCTCTCAATACCTGGTATGTTGATGTCTCTCTCAGCCATCCTTATTGTCATTACCTCGTAAACCACGTCTTGAAGCACATCCATCTCTGTACCTATTGGGTCTATCTGCCTACTCAGTATGGTTGAGGCTTTCTTTGCGTAGTCTAGATACGTCTTTAGGTCTTCAAGGTTCATGTTTCCACCGTAACCTTTTTCAACGTAACACAGTAATAATTCTGTTGTGTAACAGAAACCTGTGGGCTGTGTAAATGTCAGAGGAAGACGTGCCCCCACCACTTTCCTTTATAGCGAGAGTTGAGAAAGGCTTCAGAATCTTCATCCCCAGAGCAGTGCGAGAAGTCCTCGGCATTGAGGAGGGGGATTTCGTTGAGGTCCAAGTTAAGTGGGTGAGGAAGGGTGGGAGAAAGCTCACGAGAAGCCCGAAAGAGTAGGCTTCTTGAGCCTCAGCTTCCATACCCCAAGGAAGTCTTTCTATCGGTGAGGCTAGACTTCGTGACAAAAAAGCTTCTTGAAACTGCCTCAAAGAAGCTTGGGAAGAAGATGTCGTCCATTGTTAGGACTGCACTCTGGCTTACCTTCATACTTCTAGACCCTGACACCACTCTCAGAAAGATACTCAAACCTGAAGCAATTGAGAAGCTGAGTAGGGGAGAAGATGTTGTCTTTATTGATGCCCTGAAGCCGGTTGACGAGTTTGCGAAGGAGCTTGTTGAGCTTGCTTTGAGGATACCTGACGAGGAATGAAGAGATTCTTTCTTTTTTAGGGTTTTTTTGAGTTTTTAAAGAACGGTTTCTGACATGAGTTTTTTAGGTATAAATGGAATAGAGAACTGAAGAGAACCAAACTAAAAAATTCTGTATATCAAAACAAATCAAAAAACTCACATACGCACTCCATGTAAAGGAATTGTATGTTGATGTTGGAGGAAGCTTACATAAAAAGGTTTTTTCAGGCTTTAACCAGTTTAACGAGCCTCAAAATTAGCAGGACCACAATAGCTACTGGCAATGTTAGCAATCCTAGCAACAGCAAGCCGACAACAAGGCAAGTGGTTGCTAACAACCCCAAGATAATGCCGATTGCTATTAGGAGGAGTGCCAGAAGCAACACTCTACTCACTCTCATTGCCTTTCAGTAGCTCCACGATTTTCTGTAGGAACTGCTTTAGGTCTATCTCAGTCTTTAGCTCTGTTGCTATTACTGCTTCGTACCCCTTTCCCTGAACCCGGATTTCAACTCTCATCCTCCCACCAAGTAAAATTTGTAAGGTTAGGAGTTTATAAAGTTTTTGTTAAATCCCTAAGAGTTTCCTAACATAGTTCCTAACGGGTTGTGACCTCCTAACAACCTCCTCTGGCAGACCAGTAACTTCCGAAATCCTCTTTACATAGTTTTGGACAGCCGGGGAGTTCTCAAGAACGTACTCAAGGAGTAGCTTCTTAACAATTGGTCGGTTGAGAAAAAGAGAGATTAGATTAGACCGTACTTTGCCCAAGCTTCTGGCCTCACCATTGCTCTGAGCCAGTGTATCGCCCATCTTTTCACCACCTCATCGTTTATGTCTTCGGGAGCAATACCAATTGCTTGCGCAATGCCCCTCTTGTACTTCTCTGCAATCTCTTCAACTCTTCCCTGTGGAACGCTTGGCGAGAAGAGCTGAGTAAAAAGTGGTCTCTTCTGCAGTAACTGCATTACTGTGGTGAGCAGAAGAGACATTGCTACTTCTGACCTCTACGCTTCTGCAACCGCTCTTGTATCTTTTGGTAGATTAGCTCTCTCCTTTTCCACCTCCTCATTAATCTCCTTAAGCCCTGCTCATAAACTTCGTTAAGTGCTTGAACAATATCGGATGTGTAGACATTTACTATGTTCTCCTCAGGGTTGCTGACGGGCTTCCTGAGGAGGCTCATCGCCCTATCCTCTGCCTAAGTCTATCAACAACCTCCCTAACTCTCCTCAGTATTGGACCCTTCTCAACCACTCCCTGAGCCGTGAAGTATGCTTCTCTTAGGAGAGGCCTCTTATACACTGCTTCCTTGGCTTTTTTTCTCAACTCCTCAACTAGGCTCATGCTATCTCACCCTCCTGAGCAGAGTTGTACCTGTGGTTGTGGTGGTAGTCACTTTGGTTGTTGTGGTTGTTGTTCCAGCACCAGTAACCTTCCCCGTTATCTGTTGGACAGTCTTGGTGGCTTCCTCAACCACTGTCTTAACCACTTTTCCTGGCTGGTATGCTTTAATGTTCTCCATCACTGTTGGTATAATCTTTGGTCTCTTCTCTTGGACAGTTGATATGAAGCTCTGTATATTGCCTGTTATTGTCTCTATAATCTTTCCACTACCTATCTGGGTACTCATTCCAGGAGTTCTTAGTATTCCTGCTCCCCCAAGTATCTTAGGTCTGGTTTGAACCCATCTTCTGAGCTCCTCAACTAGGGACATTTTCACTCACCAGTAATCAGTTTTTCATGTAACACATTAAAATTCCGTTATGGCTTTTAACGTGTTACACATAGTTGAGTTGTTGGTGATTGGGGTGAGCTTCAGGCTCATATCCTCGGAACCAAGGTTAGCGAAAATGCTGGAACAAATAGACCTTGGCATACTGCCGAAAGATGTCAGGGAGTGGGCGATTAGTTGGATAAGGGATGTAGGAACACTTGTTAGGAGTAGGGAGATGATGGTTGGTTTTGCGGCAAGCCTAGTATACTACTTGGGCTTGGTTGCGGTTATGCATGTGTTGGAGAGGGAGCTAGGCATCAAAATATTCCGACCAGTAAGGTGAGAGCATGGCAAGCGTGATAGCCGCAATCATATCTGAAACGCTTGAGGCTCTAATGGAGATTGACGAAACATATCACGAGGTCCTCCCAGATGGGAGGCTAAAGGTTGTCTTTGTAACAACTGGCGTAATTCCCGACACAGCAAAGATTAAGACAGCAATATGGGCTCTGCTTGCTCCACCAATGCAGAAGGTTGATGACGTCCAAGTGGAGGTGTTGCAGAAGGGACCACTGCTATCACGGTACAGGATTACCGTGATACTGTCTCCACTCATTAAGGGCGTGAAGAGGGATAGGAGCTTAGGCTTTAGGGAAGCTCTTGGAGGAAGAGTTGTAGACTTAACGAAGGGTAAGCCATATGGCTGAGCAGAGGAGCGAAGACCCGAGAGTGTGGGCACCGATAATAGAACGAATTGTCTTTCAGGTCTTTTATCGCCAGTTGGGAATGGTTGCAATACACTGCCCAATTGATGTGGCGGCAAAAGCAATTGACATACTCACAAAGGAGAAGGGGTATGGAAATTGGAAGTGGCTTCTAGAGGGAAGAGTGTTGGTGTGGTTTGACATACCAATTGACAGTGCCATGAAGATACACGCATACGTTTTTGGCTCAAAGCTTAGGAGGCAGAACACCGTCTTCGTTAGGCAGGGTTTCTGGAGGATGTATGTTTTGGAGGCTGGTCTAAGGCTTTTCAACGAGACATTAGTTGGCAGGATTCTGGCGAGGATATGATGGCGTTAGCAGAGAAGCCCCCAGAACCACTCCTTTCGTACTTCCAGGACTTCATAGAGGAGATGATGTCTCTGTCAAAAGGGAAGCTGTATAGGTATGGAGCACCACCCGAGTCAGCTATGTGGGTTGCTGAGAGAGGCTTTGCGGTAAAACGCAGTAAGTTCAAGAAGATGTCCACAACCCTGTTTCCAATACTCAACACCGAGTTCATTATTGGCGTAAGGAACTTGCTGATAACCTTCAAGGAGGACTTGTTTGAGTATGCTGTTGCTGTTACCTACACTCATGACTTCGTTGACCCCATTACTGGCGACCCTGTTGCAACCTATGAGCTTGAGCTCGCGATTTACTCATCGGAAAAGAAGAAGTGGGGACCCACACTAGAATTTGTTGGCTTAATGTACCTTCATACCGCAAGGCTCCTCAGGAACGTAGAGGTTGACGAGGATGAGTACAGGCAGTCAAGAGTGTTGCTCCAATACCTTTACAACAGAGTTTGGACAAGGTATAACTTCACCATGGTTCCCATGCCCACCCTGATTAGGTACCTAGCTGTTGAAACCATTCTCCTTCAAGACAACAAGATGCGCTACGCTTTTGCAATAGCTTGGGACAGATATTGGGAGGCAATGGATAAGATTGCATATCCACCAAACTATGAGAAAGCCACGTTCAGGTACAACCAGGAAGAGTTCAGCTATGTATATAGTAGGAGGGGTGTACAGAGCGTTTGTCAAGAATGCTACGTGCGATGTGATGAAGGGCTCATTAGTAGAGTGCTTGAGGAGGTGTCAAAGATTTACGAGAGGGCTGGCGAAGAGATAAAGATTGAGAGTTATGAGGGGGTAGAGACAGCTCCACACATTGATAGGGAGCTGAGCCTGAAGTGGTGGCACGGAGATGAGGAGAGCTTTGAAAGGTACCTAGAGGAGCTGAGGCAAAAAGAGGTTGCAGGGGTGCATAGGTACCCACCAACATTTTTTGACCCGTCAATAGAGGTTGAAGATTGGTGGGAACCATGAGGTTGGAGGAACTTGAACAAATCCTAAAGTTACATCCCTTCCTACCAAAGCCCCAGTACATCGTGGTGGTTGAGGAGCCGGTAATAGCACAGCTTGATGGCTTAGTCGCGGTTGTGAGGGGAGCCGCACCAACTTGGAGGAGGGACATGATTGTTGTGACACCTTTAGCTGGTCACGATACCGTTGTGCACGAGATTATACATACAATGGGCTTCGGGGAAGCTGTTGCAACGATTGGAGGAAACGTACTAGCAAGGTTTAGGGAGCTCTTCAAGCCGATTATCAAGAGGGAGGTGAAGTACGAGCTAGCAAGCGAGCCACATCCAAAAGTAAAAATTTATAGGAGGGTTAGGTAGCTAGCAGGTCGGTCCCTGCTCCCATCCACAAGCTACGTCCTTGTTCACGCACCTACCGTTGTAGCTGTAGCTCGTTGTCGTGAAGTAAGCTGTTATCCTGTAGGAGAGGTTTATATCATCCTCCCCAACGACTTGCCACTGCTCCCTAACAGACTTCCTAGCCATTAGCTTTGCATGCCACCAAGTGTTCTTTCTTGCTTCACAACAGACATCTGCTGGTGGATTCGGGTCCTCGGTATTGCAGAACGCCGATACTCCAACCTGGTAACCTACATTCATGTTCTGCACTACCGGTATTATCTCCCTCCAGTCAAGCCCACCAGCTAGCCCAACCACGTATTTAATGAAGTTAATTGTGGGTCTCCAGAATATCCCTGGAAGAGGCAAGTTGTATACCGCTCTGCCATGCCACCTTGCCCACACATCAGTTTTGTTCGTTAGGGAGCTCCTTACGTGCCAGAACGTTATCCTTGCCGAAGTAGCTAGAGGGGTTGACGTTAGGATTGTCATTGCCATTGGTCTTCCAATAACGGCGTTAGGAAGCCTCACAAGACTTACTACCGCAAGATAGCTACCCTCTTGACTTGTCTGTAGGAGGATTGGCAGGTTACCATTCTCATCAAACGATGCGGTTGTTGCTTGTGTTTTGCCTTGGTCGTAGTCGTAGATATAGATGTATGCTTCACGGCTTTTGGGACCCGTAAAGTTCACCAAAGCTTGAGCACTGCCCGTGTACATTACTTCGCCTACCTGAGCAAGGAATGACTGTACATACACTGACGTAATTGATAGCAAGCTCTTTGGAACTGACTTTATGAACACCCTTGACGAAACCTTGGCTTTGGTGGATGGAGGTTCAAGGGGTCCAACTTCAGCATTTCCATCCATTGCTTGTGTTTGCGCAGTCGGTTCCATTAGAGCGCTTGCTGACCCTACATTTCTTACCTCCTTGAGAGCATCTTCACCCAAAACAATACGTAAGCTTCCAATTTCTCCGTACGCCATGCCATAATCCCAACTCAATGTATTTTAGTAACACGTTTAAAGCGGTTTGGGAGGCTACACAACTACTAATTTAGTAATTAGTAGCCGGAGCCCATCCAATGGAGGATAGATATTCGTTTTTGCTTTTCTTTTTTTCAATTCCTTCTACATCGCCAGGAATCCAAACTTTTGTTTACAAAGTTTAGGTTTCCTTCGGCCGAAAATAAAGGAATTGAAAAAAGAAAAGCAAAAAAGCAGAAGCAATCAGGCTTTATAGCGACTGGGGCTAGCTACTGTGCGGGAGGCAGAAAAAGTTAGCTTTCAATTTGGAGAACACCCACAGCTTCTCCGATTTCCTCCTCCTCATCATACGTTTGTGAAGGTCTTACGAAAACCGTTACCTTCATTGGCTTCCCCTGAGCGCTTACCTCAACCTCATCATATTTGAAGCCGTTCACTATCTTTCCCCTTATTGGTGTGTTAGCAACAACTTCAACCACGTCCACTCCCTCAACTTTGTCGTGCCTTCCATCCGTGCACGTGATAAATGCAACCCTGTCCTCGTAAGGAGTCTCAAGATAGTACTCAACCTTCTCTACGTTCGTCCAGGTAAACTTCTCTCCTATGCATTCCAGAGTTATGGTTCTGTGAGCACAGTTGTCGTAGACTTTCTCCTCTCTACGCTCCCTGCACTCCTCCTCTTCCTCTTCTCTGAGTATAGTGCTAAGTATCCTTCGAATTGGACCCGCCATGTGTTTACCACCGACTAGACCCCTATGCTTAAAACAAGTACCTTTTCTCCAGACCTTCGCTCAAACGCATACCTCACCTTCAGAGGCTTTGTGTTCGGGTCTTTCGCCTTTATTACGATTCTGTTGTCTGGATGTGGAAACGCTATGATTGGTGAGCTATAGTGTTGCGCTACTTCAGGCTCAACACGGATTTCGACAACATCCATATCGTGAGCTTCATCAGATACCTCGGAATCCACACACCAAATCCTCGCAACATTTTTACCTAAGTCAATCACTACCTCCTCTACATCAACCCACGTTACTGGCGCAACATCAGGCGTGATTATTCTGCCCTCAGTATCATCAAACACTACCTCTTCTCCCCCTTTCTTTTCTGCTCTCTCCTTTGTGAAGATTTCACCGAGTATTCTCCGAACTGGACCCTCAAACGCCATACTCTCTACCAAACACTGATTTTTCACGTAACACATTAAAATGGGCTTAGGGAAATAAAAGTGGGTTGAGCTCACAATATGTATGCGGTAACGTAGACCCGGTACCCCTTTTGCTTTCGATTCTTGTATGCCTTACTAACGTAGACGACTTTGAACTCCTTCCTGAGCTTCTCTACCGCCTCGTCTATTACCTTTAAGTCTGTTGCCATAATTCTTATCTGAACTTTCACACCGTTTTGGATTTGGTTTTTAGATTTCATTCTAGCCCACCAAGTAAAAATTGTAAACGGCGGAGTTTATAAAGCTTACGGCTTTGGATGCTAGGACACCTCTTTTGCTACGCTTCGCACAACCTCAAGGACCAGCTTATCAATAACCTCGTAGTGGTCCTGCTCCATGTGCCTGTACATGGCGCCGATGTCATAATAAATTTTTCCACAGAGTAAGCATCTGTATCGATATTGTGAGATTGCTGTCACAAGGCGTGGAAGTGCTCTTATTGTCGGTATGTACTTTGTAAGATGGTTGAGATAGACTCCCTTCGCACCTCGCACCTGTAATGAGTTCTTAATCCATCGTACATAACCCCTCTTGATGTTGAGCTTCTGAGAGACCTCCTTCTCACTGTAGTCCTTCGCAAGGAGCTCTGCGATATCAATAACTAGGTCTCTGCCAATCACTTTCTCTATTACGAGGTACCTGAGAGCTTCCATCATGTCTACCACCCAAAGACCTCCCTCAGTGGCTTCATAATCGTTAGGCAGAATGGCTCCACTCTCCTCGTTCTAACTGATGAGAACCACGAAGCCCATATTACGCCGGGTCTGGTTATCTCCCTTATCAACTGCTTCAACTCCTCCCACGTCAAAGGCTTAAGTCCTCTTTCAGCAAGCTTCCTGTTCAACTCCTCAAAGAGACCCTCACGATTCCAGACCTCCCTGTTTCCAAGAGGTATCGGTGCTCCGTAGCAGACATTGTGCTTCGTGGAGAAGTAGTAGCAGTTGGCGGGGTTCCACCCATACTTCCTTGAAAGCTCCAAATAAGTCTCCTCAAGTAGCTCAAGAACCTGCCTGTCCACCTCCATCACCTCATTATGTGAACAAGCTTGAAAGTCAAAACAATTTTACCTTTCTGTTTTGCGAGCCTCTGCTTGAACTTCACTTCCTCTAAGTCATTAGAAGCAAATAGAATGTCTTTAACCTCCAGCTCTGGAGACATGGCGACAATCACGTATTTCGCACCGTGAAGGAACGCCTGCTGAAAGAGATTGTTTACGTCTTGGAACCATCTCCTCTCGCTCATGCTACGCTCACCTTTAGCTCCTCTGGCTTTAACTCAGCACCACATTTTGGACATCTATAACCAAGCACGTGCACGATGTATCCTGGTGAGGGTACGAACCATAACAACACGCCCCACGTCGGATAACCCCAAGATGCTATAGTTACTGGCTTCTCCTTCCATGCGGGGACTAGCAATGTGCAGTCAGTTACGTTCTTTCCACAACATTTACTGTATCTTGTCTGACAGATTACAATGGCTAACGTATAGCCACACTTCGGACAACGATACACCGTTTGGGTTTTCTGAGTCATTCCTCCTCTACCCTAACTACTTCACCAGACACTTTAAGTGCTACATCAACCGTAAGCTTCTTTCCATCACAAGCAACTTCATACTTTATCAGGTGGTCTCCTAGCGAGTATTGTTGCGGCTTCACATCAACCTGTTCGCAAACCTTCTTTTCCGTTAGAACTTCCTCAATGCAAGCCTTGAACGACTCAATCAAGTCCTCCACAGCTTCGTGCCACTCGTAGGGTTCACACTCAAAAGCCAACTCATCTCTCAATTCATCTAGGTTGAGGGGTTTCATTCGAGCTCACCAAGTAAAAATTTGTAATGTGCGGAGTTTATAAACTCTACGGCTAATTAGGATGCTGACTGCCGCTTATAGACCTCCTCAATCATCCTCCGCAAGTCAACCGCTGTCAGGTGAGTGTATATTTCGGTCTGTGAAATGGATGCGTGACCAAGGAGGAGCTGAACAGCCCTTATGTCCAGACCCATACGCAGGAGGTTGGTTGCCCTGCTGTGTCGGAGGTCGTGAGGTCTAGCGTCAAGAAAGCCAAACCTCTTCAACGCCCTTGATATCATGTCAGACATGGTGGCAACGCTGTAGCGATAAGGCTTCTTCCTGGAGTATATGAGGTAGTCAGTGTGCCGTGGATGCATTGCAACGTACTTGAGCAGGAGGTCCTTAACCCACTGCGAAACAATTGGGAGTTTGTAGACCCTCTTCCCCTTCGCCCTCTCAACGGTCACCGTCCAATCATTCAGGTCAATGTCCTTCAGCTTCAGGTTGCATATCTCCGAAACACGGAGAGCTAGCTCATAACCTAACGCAATAGCTATGGCTAGCTTGTAGTCTCCTTCTTGCCACAGCGTTTCAGCAATCTCCCTGACCTTCTCTTCGGGGATGATTGTGTACTTCCTCCTCTGCTTCCTTGGTATCTTCAACAGCTTTGCAAGGTCCTCCCTGCCAAGCAACTTTAAGACGGTTCGCAAAGCAATAGTGTATGCGTACCGAGACTGATGTGGTAAGGAGGAGAGGAAGTTTGCAAGGTCCTCTACGGTAGCCTGGGAGATGGGCTTACCTGTGCGCTTCTCAAACTGCTTTACCGCGTTCATGTAGTTCGCTATCGTTTTCTCCGACAAACCACGAAGCTTTAGGAGAGCCTCAATGTGTGCACTATTTGCGCCTCCAGCCTCTGGGGCTAGCCCCTGTGTCATTGAAGCCTCACGTGTCCGCTACATTGTGGGCTCAGCAATGCAGAAGGGTATCTCCTCCTCCTTCAAGCCAAGTAGCTTCTCAACGAGCTTGATAACTTCCTCGTAGTCTTCGGTAGTTGGAGTCTCAACCACGATTGCGTGAAGGTGCCTCGTGGAGATTACCGGTATGAGCTCAACGCCTCTGGGTGATTTGCAGACGGTGTAGTTTACTCTGTTCAGCTTTCGCTGTGTGGTGGGTGATTGCTTCAGCCACCTCTCAAAATCTAAACGGGACTTGAATATGAGCCTCATGTTCCCACAAAGTTTATTTTGGGCTCAAAACTTAAAATGCCTTTAGAGGCGAACAAAAGTGTTGATTTTGGGTTTAGGTCCCGCAGGCTCCACCTACATACTCACGTCAAGAAACCCCTTGATAAGGGTGTACGACCTATACATTGACAGGTTTGGAAGGACAAGGAGTTGCTGTGCAGGGGGTCTTGGTTTTGCCGCAATAGACGAGATGAGGGAGACGCTTCCTGAAAGAGTTTGGAAAGTGGTTGATGACTGCATAACTAGGTGCACAGCAACTCACGTATCAACCTTTACCTATGTAGGTGAGAACGTGAAGGCATCTGTGGATAGGAGCATGCTGGACTTGAGGAGCCTTGGAGTGGTGATGGATAGACAGTGTTTCGACATGTGCTTAGCGAACGAAGCATTGAGATGGGCTGTCTTTGAGAAGGAGGTTAAGCCCGGTGATGAAGTGGTTTACGCAACTGGGTACAGCCACTTGCCACCAGTGCCGAAGAAGGACCTTGAAGCTGTGATACAGCAGTGGATAGAAGTGAAGGACATAAGTGATGAGATAACCATCTCCATCATAAAGAGGTATAGCAAAGTAGGCTACTTCTGGGTCTTTCCGGAAATCAGGAACGGGTTAGTGAAGGTTGGTGTTGGAGAGAGCCTTGTCAACCTCCAGAGGAAGGAAGTGACGATAAAGCAGGTCTTGGAGAAGTACAAGGAGAGGTTCGGTATTGAAGGAAAGGTCGTGAGGGAGTGTGGTGCTGTTCTACCGCTTGGCAAGTGGAAGGCAAAGTACATGAGAAGGAATGGGAGCTTATACATAGGAACTGCAGGGGGCTTCATCAACCCATTAACCGGTGGAGGCATAAAGCTTGCAATCCTTTCTGGCTACGCGGTTGCAACAGGTGATGTAGGGCTGATTGATAGGATGAAGAGGGAGATAAACAGAAGCTATGCAATCAAGAAGCTACTTGCAATCCTACCACAGAGAAGGATTGACTCTGCTATAGAGTTCCTAGCACATCAAGTTGGATGGTTTGACAGGAAAAAGCTGTTTAGCTTGAGAAACATCGCCTTAGCAATGCTTGCTCTCCTCTGAGTACAGCTTCCTTATGGCCTCAATCAGCTCTGGAGGAGCTCTATTATCTATAAGCAGAGCCCTTAGCGATATCCATGGCACTCTCACCTCCATAGAGGAGAGTATCTCTTTTGCAACCTTCTCCTCGTTCCCTGCAAGCCAGATGATGTAGTGGTCCCTTAACTTTCTGAGCACACCACCGTAGGTATGTGTGCCAAGCTTATCAATGTACATCCATCTCAGCCTTGGCTCAACCTTTGAAGCTAACCGCAAGAAGTTCTTGATAGAGCCTCCAACCTTTGTTGATGAATGCATAAGCTTTGCGAAGCTGGTATGTAAAAGGAATGCTGCACCATTCATTGTGTAGCCACCAACCCTCTCTAGAGCCTCAACCACCTTGCTAACAAAAGCCTTAAACCATCTCCACCAAGCACTTGCACGAGTGCAGATAATTCCATACTTCTTGCACAACCTATAGAATGTTGCTTCAGACGTCCCCAACAACTTTGCCGCTCTTCGACAAGAACCTGCTTCCTCTATTGCCTTCTCAATCTGTTCCTTCGTGAAGTTACATCTCCTTCCATTCTTTGCTTTAATGCCTATGAGGTTAAACGCGACAGCAATGAGTTTATAGTTTCTATACCCCAGCATTCTAGCAATCTCCCTCCATGTCTTTCCCTGCTCAATCAACTCCCTCACTTTTGACACTGGGTCGGGGCCGAATACCCTCACTAACTTCTCGTAAGCTGTTCTACCACAGGAAGTAGGAGTAGTGGGGTCCTTCAGAAGAGCCGCAATAGCAAATACCACAATCTTTGATGGATGTACTCCAAGCTCTCTTGCTACATCAGAACACAGCTTCCCCTGCTTAAAGAGCTCAACAGCTTTGGGCAGGAGCTCTTTAAGGCTGGGCATATTCATCCCCTGTAAACAAGGTAGGACCTTCTTCTAGAGTCCCACTGCAGGAACACTATGTTGAAACCCTCCTCTAGCAGGGCCCTATAAACTAGAACACTCGCCAAGTAGGAGCCTGTTAGCACAAGCGCAACCTCCTTAACTCCCTGCCCCTTAAGGCTCCTCGCAACCTCCCTTGCCTGCTGATAAATGATGGGGTAGTCAGCATCATCTAGTATGTCCTTCTCCATCACCACTATGATATCATCAATCCTCCCCAGTGCTCTGAGAGCCGGACCGCGAATGTTGTGATATGTTGAGTGAGGGACTACCACAATCATATCTCCTCGCCCAGGAGCCACAGAATCTTCCTTGGAATGTCCATTAGGTTGTGCACTGCAATAGACCTGTCGTAGCCAAGCCTCTCTAAGTTTTTAGCCAAGTCAGTAGCACTTTCTACATCACGTCCAATAGCTATCGCAACCATTTTCACCAACCTCTTCATCTCCTTAATCTTCTCGCGAGTGCTATTTATCTTGAAGAAGCCAAACTTATCCTCCGGAACTCCGTCTGTTAGCGTTATAAATATATTAGGCTTCCACTTCTCTATGTACGGTCTTAGGAACTCGTAGATTTCATCAAGTGGTGTTGGTCCCAAAGCACGTAGCTGAGCCAGCCTCCTTGCAGTCTCAACACCCCACTTCTCGTTGAAGTCCTTGATTAAGAAGACTCCCGACCTATTAGTGTTTGAATGTGGCTGTGTGAACGCAAATACTGCAAATTTGCATCCAACAGCGTTAAGAGCTTCAGCAAGTGCTATCAAAGCCTTCTTGTATTCGTCCTCGTAAGGTCCTATTGACCCTGAGAAGTCTAGAAGCAGTATCACTTTCAACCCACCAATCTTTATTCTCTCCTCCCTTATCATTGGTTTCGGGGACCTCCTTATCACCTCCTCCACGTCTACTTCATCACCCTCCCTGCTCCTAACTTCTAACCACCCCTTTCTAAGCCTTCTCAACTCCGCAATTAGGTGGTTGATGAGCGCTCTATCATAGTAGGTGGAGGGGTCCACAGCAAGCTTTCGCGGTATGTATAGCCGACCGTCAATGTCATCGTACTCACCTCTTTTCACTGTCTTCCTTAACTCCTTCTCAATTATGTCCAGCTTTCGCGACCTCTTAACAACCCTTTCAAACTCCTCCTTAACAATTTCAGAGCCCTCTAAAGCTTCCTTCTTTAGCTGTTCAACTGCTTTATCAACCTCCTTCTGCTTCTTGCCTTTAAGCTCCTTGATATCACCCTCCGATTTCTCACCAGCTTCTTCCCCCAACCCCTCACCTCCCCGCTCCTGCATCTCTTTAAGCTCAGCTTTTAGACTCGAAATCACCTTCTCTACGTTCTCCTTCAACTCCTCCACAGAAACAATCTTCTGTGACAGGTACCATGGGAACGCAAGTGAGACATAGTTCTGAGCTAAGTACTCATCAACAAGACCAAGCATCTCCATGACCTTATCCACTATGAAGTACATCACGCCGGGCTCTATTTGATAATTCCTTTTAGCTAACTCCTCCCTTACGAACCTGACTGCCCTCTCAACCTCTGCTTCATAGGGCTCAAACCCCTTCGGCACCGCACCACTGAGCAACTTCGTTGTAAACGCTATTATCCTTCTTTTCGGCTCGGTATACTCTGAGGGGTTGAAGAAGCTAAGCATAAAGGAGTAGTAGAAGATTGTCTCGGGGAGCATTCCGGGGAATTCAGCAGTGCCAAGAACCTTAATCCGATAATCCTCAATTACGTTTGCAAAGAAGCCCCGCAAGCTCCCATCGTTGTAGTCGTGTGGTGTGAACCTCTGGTGCATACTTTCGTGCCACACAATCCATCTCCAGATACGATACTTCGTGAAATTATCCCCTGGCAAGTTTTCTGGTGGCGGTACTCTGATGAAACGGTACCTAACGGAGCCACTTCCCCCTATCTCCCTCTCGTCGATAACGAACTGCACTCTTCTCCCACTCCAGAACCTCGCCAGGAAGTCACCTATCTCTATCAAGATTTCTTTCCTCAACTCCATCTCAATCACCCATCTACTGGTATCCGAAGATTGAGCCCGCGGCTTCCTCAATCTTCTTCGCGAGCTCTTCTCCCCATTGATAGTAAGGATTGATGTAAACTAGCTTCAGTGCAAGCTTGACATCCACTCCTGCTTTCAATAGCTTGGCGAAGGCAATAGTCTCTCTCAGTGATGGTGTGTACGGAAGTGTTTCGGCAACCGCAATCCTCCTAATCTCGGTCTCTAGCTTCACTACCTTCCTCAAGACCTCTTTCTGTTCATCAGTTAAGGAACCGACATGCATTTCTAGTATTTTCAGCACAACATCTGGCGGCGGATAATCCATATAAATCCTGATAGGAAACCTTGAGAGAATTTGCGGAGGAAGCTCCTTCGTACCTGTATGACTTAAGGGATTAATAGTTGCGATTACGAACCAATCCGGATGTGCTTTAACCACCATCGGCTCACCAGCCTCCTTAATCACCAACTGCCTCCTATCATCAAGAGCCTCGTCTAAACGCAACAAAACATCAGCTTCAGCCGCATTGAGCTCATCAAGATACAATATTGCACCCTCCTGCATCGACTTCGGAATGACTCCAAGTGCAAACTTCGTTGAACCATTTTCCATTAGAAGGGAGCCCACTAGATGTGATTCACGAGTCCTGAGGGAGAAGTTGATGGAGTACAAAGGTTTGCCAAGCTTCTTAGCGAACGCTCGCACCAGCGTTGTCTTTCCAGTACCTTTTGGACCTATGATTAGAACAAACAGCTTTGCTTTATAAGCCGTCATTAACATATCCATGAAACCTCCCCAATCAAAGAACTTCACCTCATCAACAACCTCTGGCTTAACCTCAGCAACCTCCTGCTTCACCTCAGCTTTAGGAACTTCAATCTCTTCAACTGCTGGTGTTTTTCTTGGCTCCCAGGGCTGGGCAAACCACTGCTGTATCCGCGTCTGACGCTGTGCTGGTGCGGATAGGAGATTCGCAAACTCAGGATGCTGTTGGATGAACTCTGTCCACTTAACCTTGTGCTTAGCCCACAAGTGAGATGCCGCATGTTGCTTGCTCTTTAGTACCTCACCACAGTACGGACATTTGAATACGATTTGGTTTTCTTTTGAATTTTCGTTTTCGGAGCTCATTCTAGCCCACCAAGTAAAAATTGTAAACGGCGGAGTTTATAAAGCTTACGGTACATAGGCCTAAAGACCCCTCAAAAACCTGTAAACCTTCTCTGCTCTCTTCGGTCCAATCACTTTAGCAAGCTCCTCTTGTGATGCGGTAACCACCCGGTAGATGTTGCCGAAATGTTCAAGGAGCTTCTGTGCAAGCTTCTCCCCGACGCCTGGAAGGGTTGCCAGGGTCTGTACCTGAAGCGATTTGAGGTCCTTCTTACTAACAGGCTTTATTGGTAAGAGGGTGTTATCCTCTGTTAGCTTCCTGCAAGTGTAGAGCAGGTAGAGGAGGAAGTCGTGGAGGGTTTCAAGCATAATGACGGATACTCGTACTTTCGCGCCATCTGCTGAAACTTTCAGTGGTATTGAAGCAAGTGCACCAATGTATGCTGACCGAGGAAACCTCCTATCAATCAGAGCGAGGGTTGGAGAACCTATTACAATCAAGACTCCACACGTACACATGGAGGATAGGTGATAGAGCTGTTGCCATATCCTTCCGTCAACAATTGACGAGACGAAGTCTCCAGCATCTTTTCGCTCTATGCAGACAGCGGAGTCGCCATAAGCAATGATGTAGTCAAAGGGAAGTCCCTGCTTAGTCTCGTAAGGTATTTGATGCTCCCGCAAGAACTTCTCAATCTCCTCTACTTGTAGCTCAGAGGGGTCTAAAAAGATTTTGCACTTCAGCTCTTCCCCCATACTGCATCAATCACCTTCGCATAAGCATATAGCTCGTCAGCAATTAGAGGGAGCTCAAGCGTCATCTTAAATCCACACCTACCACAACTAACGTAGGCCACCTTCTTGCCAGCGTTCTTGTTGAGCTTGATGTCGATATGGAAATCGTCTGAACGTCCACAAACTGGACAGAACAGGTTCCCAACCACGTATTTGTACTTCTCGTACACTACCTCTACAACACCCATCCTTTTTGTACTTGAGCTTGAGCTTCTTCCTGCCATTTCAACCCACCAAGTAAAATTTGTAAGGGCGGGAGTTTATAAACTTTAAGTCGCAAGCCAATGACTGAGGCTCAAGTTCTTCTTCAGGACCTCTAGGATTGGCTTGGCTTTCTGCCATATGTTGAGCTCCTCCATTTTCTCCCAGTCCACAACCACCTTTGGAAGCTTGGTGTCCTCATCAAAGGCAATCACATCTGTTGCTGGCAAACCCTCAACGCCCTTTACCCACAGGATGTAGACCCTGCTCCCCTTCCCAAATCTAGTCCCGAGGTACTTGTTGCTGTAGAGGACTGCTCTGACGTGTGGTGCATTAGCTTTGTACTCGTCAAGCTCCTTGGAGATTCCCTTCACCAACGCAATGTCTATGAGCGGTCTCCTCCTCATCTCCTGCCTAGCCTCCTCAATGAATTTCTTTACCTCTGCCATGCTAGCACCGTTAAGCACCAGCTCAATCAACTTTCTCTGGAACTCCTTGCTGAACTTTGATTGGTCGGTCCTGACTGCCTCCAAGCCAACCGTTACCAGCTCCTTCTTCTGCTGTCCCTTCTCCCACACCAGTATGCCAGCGTACCTCTTCTTGACGCCGAAGAACATCATTTTGCTAAAGTACTTCTCAAATTTCAAACCAATCGTACACTCCTTCACACCATACTTCTGCCTAAAGTACTTCTCAATCTCCTCGTTCAAGTACTTCACTAGCTCCTCAGCCTTGTCAAAAGGCACCTGAATCATGATGGAGTCAGTGTCACCGTAAAGAACCTTGAACCCCTTCCCCTCTGCTAACTTCTTGGTGTAGAGGATGCCCTCCCTGCCAATAGCAGTGACTGTTGATGCTAGCCTCACATCGTATAGTCTGAACCTCTCGTGTGCAAATACGCCGTAGACCGAGTTTGCCAGGAACTTCACTGCTTGTGCTTTCGCCTTTTCGCCAGCTTTCTCAAGCTCTTCTCTCAACTGTAGCCACGTCCTTACTAGCTCGGGTATCAAGCCAACCCTATCACTCCTGAACGCAACTCCCGTTCCTGGATACTTGATATCTCCATTCGGGTCAAGGGTGTCTGGTGAAATGTTGAATGATATCATGATGTTCGGGTAGTAACGAGCCATGTCAAAGACTGCAACGTTCTCAAAGATGCCAACTGGAGGCTCAAGAACTATGGCGCCCTCGTACTCAACCTCTTCAACCTCTTCGGGCTTTGATGGAAGTACCAAACCCCTCCTCTTTGCAAGCCTCAGAAGGGCGGTGTCAACAAGCACTGAGTTGTAGAGGGTGTCCTCAAGCTCATTCACACCGGTAACTGACCTCAACTGAAGGTGAAAGTCTAGCACCCCATACTTCCTCTCAAGCTCAACCATTATCCAGACGTCCTGCTTATTGTACTTCGCTATCTCCTCTGGCGTCATAGAGGTTGAGAAAGTGACATACTGGGGTATCAAACCCTCTTCAACTGCTATGGCTTTGAGCTTGTACGACTGCCTCTTGAACAGCCTCCTAAACCCCTCTAGGTAGTCAAATATCTGTGTGCCCGAGAGGTCCCACTCAAAGCCCAGCTTCTTCGTCCTTGCCTTAAGGTAGGGAACGTCAAACCATGCTATGTTCCAGCCGGTAATGATGTCTGGATGTGCTTTCATGTACGCTTTGAGGAAAGCCGCTAAGAGGTCATCCTCCGAGGAGAAGGTGTAGACACTCCAATTCTCCTCGCTAAGATTTAGAGGCTTGTCGGATAGAATGAAGGTGAGGTACTTGTTCACGTAGGTGTCGTAGATGCTTATAGCACATACTGGTTGAATGGGGTTTGAGGGGTCTGGCAAAGTCTCTGCATAAACCTCAATATCTATAAACCACGTCCTGTAGGGAATTGAATCACATCCCGTTGCTGACTTAACCTGCTTCCACGAAACCACCTTCTGTAACGGTACATCAACGCAGTCAGTTACCCCCGTATCTATTAGGAATCTTCTAGTGTAGGGAATGTCAGCTTCGTAGTGTTTTGCATGTTTTGACCTCAGCTCTGGAACCTCGGATGGGTCTTCAGCTACTATCTTCCTTACCTTCACACCGTCAATCGTTACATACTCGCCCCTGCTATCAGGAACGTAGAAGTAGGGGTAGAAGTCGTAAACCTGTATTAATTCCTTCTGCTTCTTAGAGAACCTCACCCAAAGCTTTATCAATCTGCCCTCCTTCTCAACCTTTACGACCCTACCAATCAACGCAACCACCTCTTCAAGCCCTCAGGATTGTTTAGCTTCCTCCTAATACCGTGAAGGAGACCCCCACAGCCACAGTAGCAAGGAGTTGATGGGTCAGCCTCCTCACAACTTCTTGGATGCTCCCTTCCGAATTTTCTTCTATACTCAGCCCTTAGTTTCTCAACATCAACAGTCATTCCTGAACCACCTCTCCCATAGGAAGCACCTAACGTAGTAGTGTTCACACATCCTGTAGAGGAGGTATCGCTCGTAAACTGAGTACCCGAACGTAAACCACCCCCTCCTAATGATTCTCTCTTCTGAGCCCATGAACAGCAGTAGGATTAGTTTCTTCACTTTGCACGGGAGCTTGGTGAAGAGCTTGAAGATTAGGTCCTTCAAGTAGCTACCAGGGCTTCTCATAGACTCCCCACCAGTAGAACCACCCACACTTCGTACACCTCACAAAATCCTTGAGCTTTGAGCAGGAGAGGGGACGATACTTGCGAGAAAAGATGTGGTGTACCTGATACCTAGTAGTCTTCTCATCAAAGTCCACCCATCCAAGCATCTTAATGAACTCAACTATCTGCTCCTCAGTGAAGCCAAGCCACATCAGCTCAGCAACCATGTCCACTCTAACCATGTGTGGAGGCTCTCTATCCTTTAGGAGGACTTCTGCTACGCATGGTCTGAGGAGACGGAGGACGCTTTGAACAGATATGGGTGCGTTATAGGTTGAAGTTGGTGCTTGTCTACTACTATAGTAGTTGTTGTAGTGCGTTACATCAATATCGGTTAAGGTTTCAATGTCAACTAGCTTCACATCGTACTCTACGTTTTTCGGCGTCTTTGCCCAGTCTATTACTTGCGAGAGTGACCAGGAAGTGAAGTCAGGTGGTAGTGGTGTTGCGTAGTTAGTGGAGTTGAGGGTGTTTGGAAACCTGACCTTCCTCCTCACATCACCAAAGACATGTCGGTCAGCTTCCTTTATGTCACCAGCAAGTGACTCCTGAATGTCTCGGAGAACCGCTTTCGCAGTCTCAATGTTTGGTGGCTTCCAGGGCTTGATAGGGATGTAAACGTGGAAGCCCTTTTTACCGGAGAAAACAGGGATGTAGGGGAGGTCATAATCATCAAGCCTAGAGATAAGCTTTTTCACAGCGTCAAAAGCACGGTCAAGGGAGAAGGAGTCAATGTCAAAAAATATTTTGTCTATGGTTAGGGAAGTGTCGTAGAGGCAGACATAGACGTCCTCTACGCCGTTGTGAACTGAGACATACCTTAATAGCTCCTCCCACGTGTTCACTATATCCCCGTAAAGACCTACACATCTAGGCATCCTCTTAAACAGGTCCTCAGCTCTCATAGCCATCTGCTCAACCCACTAGCCGTGCTTGAGGGGTTCCTGTAGAGCTGATACGCTTTAGGTATTGTCTTTTCTGCAAAATCCTCAAGCCCACCAAACCTCTCTAACCAGTGCAAGTAATCTATGAAGGAAGCCATCCAATACAGGTTGTGAAGCATTATTACCGCATACCTCTCAAGACTGTTCAACTTAAGTGCGTTTCCAACCTGCCCGTTAAGGAACCTTGCACATGCAGGGCACCTACACTCTAGACCATCGTAGCTTGTAGTCTTCATACCCTTGCGTCCAACTTTCACTGTGCTACCCCTGGTGTATGGTGGGAAGATTCCTCCCCTTGCGGCAAGCATACTGAAGGTGCTTGAGTCGGTTGACAGGAACTTGAAGTGCTTGTTGAACAGCATTGCGGCAGTCATCATCTTGAAGCCGGTTGCGGCTAGCAGATGGACGTTCTTAACGCCCTTGCTCTTCAGGTAGTTGAGTCCCCTCACAACCTCCACTGCGTTCTTAACTCTCAGAGCAAGCGCAACACCGAAAACCTTGTCTAGAAATGGCTCTATTGCTATCTCCCACCACTTCTCATACTGGTGCTCATACCTTCCATGCAGTGGTAGAAAGAGCTTCTCTCTCGCAATATCACCCATAATCTTGATTTGCGTGGCGTAGTTTTCTGCAGACTTCTTAGCATGCTTAACAAGCTTATCAATATCACCCATATCCTTAACCGCTACAGGCACGTCAAGCGCAATTATGTAGTCACCGTTCTGCATCTGCCACCTTGTTAGAGCTTCTACGTCTATACTTATGCCTTTAGTCATTATCTGGTACCCGCCACTGTCAACCATTACCTCCACGTTCTCTGCCTTCAAGTCAGAGCGGGTGTTGATTGGTACTTTGCCATGTAGGATTAGCAGTATGCCGTAGCTAATGAGGAGCTTCGGAATGTGCACTGGACACTCCTCCCTCCACCACAAGTACTCTGGCGGTAGCTGACCATAGTTAAGAGCTTGTGGTCCCGACAATGCTGGATAGAACTTCATTTCACTTTCCGCCTGCACACGTTCTCTAGGAAGTCCTCTGTGTACTTTACGAACTTCCTCTTCAACCACCACTCAGTAACTACGGGTAAGTCCTTCTTCTTTCTGTAAGCCTTCTCTACGGTGTCACATATATGCTCAATAGGATGTATGTATGGCACTTCATCCCTTATTCCATGTTCCTTCTCCAAGATGTAGTATAGGAGCCTCCTATCAATGCAGTGTTCACAGATACCGCAGTGGAGGAACCTTCCATCGGGCAGTTGTTCGAAGTCTGAATGTCCAATGCAGGAGAAGGTGTAGCGATATATCCATCCAAAGCCATCGTCGTAAACCTCCTTTACAAAGTCAATCCTATACCTATCACCAACAGGAGCCACTATCCTAACGTGGTTGAAGGTGTTCTCCTGAATTATGGGCGTTATCTTGATTGTAAACTCATAGTTGTCGTCAGGGTAGAACTCTTGGTCTCTGCAGAATCCAAACGCAACCTCATTCGCACCGTACTTATCTGCCAATATCGCCATATAAACTGTCATTAGGACGTTTCGCAGTGGTATGAACGTCTGCTTGAAGTTTTCTTCATCAAGCATAGTTAAGGTTACGCCGGTAGCCATAGGGGTCCTAGCGTTATCCCACGTCATACCAAGCTGTTGCCACGGATTGGGCATTACTCTTAGCACTATTAGGTCGGTAACGAACTGGTTGGGGAAGTGTTGGCGAAGTTTCTCCACTAACTGCTTCGCCGCCGCGTACTCCCACATGAAGTTTCTGTGCCCCATATCTAGTATTGCTGGTACAACTTCGTACCCATCCCTCAAGCTAAAGTATAGTACAGATGCTGTGTCTATACCACCTGAAACGGTTACAACTCTCCTACCTCTTGCCATTTGACCACCACCTCATTTTTGCGTCAAATATGCAATGAGGGCAGGTTTTGCATGGAATACATCCGGGAAGTGGACGCTGACATGAAAAAGTGTAGTCAATTAGTCCAAGCTCCTTTAGGTACAACCACTCATCCTCTCTCGTGTAGTTCACTACTGGAGTCTCAATCCTAACGGGTGATATCTTTGCGAGAAGCTTATTCAGCTCCGCAATAAACTCAATGCTGAGGTCCTTGACAGACTGTTGGTCAGAGCCTGAGGTTGCAAACGCAACCCTGTCAATTCCCTCACTCTCTGCATAAGCAACAGCAACTGATAAGATAATTAAGTTCCTTGCTGGAAAGTAGAAGTGGGATAGAGGCACTCCCTGGGAAGTTACGATATCGTAGTCCCGAAGATATAGCTTTGGCTTGACGCCATCCTTTATCATACTGTGAATCTCTCCCTCAACCTTAAACACTTTGAGGTCGTAAAGCTTTCCGCTACGTATTATCCTCCTTATCATCCCCGTCAACCTATGCATTGCCTCAAGCTCACATGGTGTTGCTGGAGTGCCGAAATCAACGTAGATTGGGTGTACCTCGTAACCGCCCTCAAGTAGCTTAACCACCATGAACGTGCTATCAACGCCACCTGACCACGGAGCAACAACCTTCACTTTGACCACCCCATCAGCTTAAGGGTTTCGCTCCTAAGCTCAAGCTCCACGAATTTGCCCCTCACTGCAGACGTGATTACCTCAGCATCACTCTGCTTAACTCCCCTCATTACCATGCAGAAGTGCTTGCCCCTCACAACCACCATCACGTCATCACTCTCTACAAGCATTTGGAGCTCATCAGCAAGCTTCTCAGTATAGTCCTCCTGAAGCATGAGCTTGCCACCAAGCGTCATTGCGAGCCTAGCAATCTTTGATAGCCCCACAACCTTTCCGCGTGGTATGTACGCTACCGATACCTCGTAGATTACTGGGAGCAGATGGTGAGGACACAGCGAGTACACCTTGATGCCCTTAACTATGACGAGGTTTCCAGATGACGTAAACGTTACGTAATCGTCTTCCGTAATCTTTGGCTCTAACAACTCCTCTAGGAAGTCCGCAAACCTTCTAGGAGTATCCTTGAAGTTCTCGTCGTTTATGTCCACACCTATGCCTTCAAGTATTAGTTTTACACCCTCCTCAATTTTCCTCCTATCCATCCATCTCACCTGAAACCAAACTCAACTTGGAAGCGGGGTGAAAAACTAAAACCATACTTTATTGCGAGCCTAGCAATCTTAGGAGCTATCTCTAAGTACTCCTCCCTTGTAGAGGCAAGCGGCATCAACATTATTCTCCATCTCTCCGCACTTAGCATATCAACTAAGAAGCCGTAGGTGTCAAATATCTCCCTAACGTCATCCTCGCTAGCAACAACGAACTTGAAGACGCTGTAGTAGTAGCTTGCAAAGAGTTCTAGAGCTTTCCTGTTAAGCCTCTTCTCTAGTGGAACCCCAGAGTTTGACAGCTTTGGCGAGACGTTAAACCTTACCTCATAGTCAAAGAGTGTTGGTGATGGCATGATAGTGCCGTTAGTTTCAACCTCAATTGCTGGTGTAACTTTGAAGTGCTTTGACAACTTAATAACAAGCTCTACGAGGTCTTCCTGCTGAAGGAGTGGCTCACCACCAGTTATGACTAGCCGAGCTCCATGTTTTAGCGCATCCTCATACTTCAAAACCTCTTTGAGAAGCTCATCAACCGTCATCTCCTTACCACCACTCCATGCATACTTCGTATCACACCACCTGCAGTATAAGTTGCACCCCGCAAGCCTAACGAATACTGCGGGAAGACCTGCAAACAACCCCTCGCCCTGTAATGACTGAAAGATTTCAACAACCTTCATGGAACCTCTACCCAGTTGTTCCCAGTTTCGTAAACGCGGATTCGGGAGAGAGTAACGCCTTCAGGTACCTGCCCCGAGTTCTGCCACTTCTTTAACTCTTGCTCAATTGCTTTCCACAGCCTAAGCGCAATGAGCTCTGCCGTTACGTTGCGCTCCTTAAGGACCTGGTTTAAGAATTTGTGGTCGTACTTAACCAACACCGCATCAACAATAGCCTTCAGCACGCCGAAATCAATCACCATGTTCATACTGTCAAGCTTCTCAGAGCTTACGCATACCTCAACCACATAGTTGTGCCCATGGAGCTTCTTGCACTTATCGGGGTGGTCCCCAATCCTGTGTGCGGCTGAAAACATCCTCTTAACGCAGACATTCACCATCACGTCACCACCCTCTCTGACACGATGTAGGTTAGCTCAAGTGCAAGAGTGTTGGAGCTGTACGATATGCTTACCGGACCCTCAGTGAACACTATCCACACAACATCCTTGAGAGCATCCACTATTGATTCCAGGGTCTCTCCATCAAGCATTACTTTCGGCTTGCTGTGATAATCACCAAGGTCAACAATTGAGGCCGGTGCAATCTTCTTCACGTACTTTGAGCCAGCAACCGTTGATTCTACTTTGAGGATGTTTTCTGAGTAGTCAATGACTATCACGTCCTCATACTCAATGTCAAGCTCAGTTATGTCAATCTTCACTGCCCTAAGAGGCTTTGGTTTCTTCAACACTATGCCGTATGGTGTTTGCTCAATTACACTGGTATCAACCGGCTTGAGCACAGACACTGTCATTGGTACAACAAACTGCTCTTTAGCTCCCTCAAATATGATTTCGTTCCCGCTTTTCCTTATCTCTATGTAGTCATCTGCCTTGAACATCTTCTTCAGCTTCTTAATTGTTTTCGAGTCAAGCGTTACTTCGCCTATAGGTTGATAATCCTTGAATAACGTAGTCTTTACCTTACCAACAGCCAACATAGTTTCGGGAGCGTTGACTCTGTTGAACACCACGCCCTCCTCCGTGAAATTCAGAGTGACTGGGTCTATCTCATACTTTGCTGACGCTAGCTCAAGAACCCTCACGAAGTGTTGCGGATTCACCTTCATACCTTACCACCCTCAATACATGGGTTCTTTCCGATTACATCCCAGAGCTTCTTTCCAGTTACGTCGTAGGTTGCTCCCGTTGGGATGAGTTTATCAAGCTTTGAGGTCACTACCTTCACCTCAAACTTCTTGGTGACGGGATTATATATTGTTTGGAGGACAAAATCAGTTTCGTAGATTAGGACGTCAATCCATGCAGGCACATCCTTCTCGTGTACTGTCTCCCCCGCAATTATTACCCTGTCCTTCTCGGTGTAGGTGGTGTAGATGATTCCGCACTTAGCTAGGTTAAGAGCTTTGTTGTGAATGTCCCTCATATAGGCTCTCCTCTCCTTCCAGAGGTTGAGGTTGCTGATACCATCAAAGGGACCAATGTTGTGCCTCTTCCTCATCGTCCACTCACAGATTTGTTGCATGATTTGAGCACCATCTATTACTACCCAGTCAGGTTTTCCATAGACCTTCTCATAAGCATCAAGGAGCTGTATTATTGCTTCATAGGTTCTCTCTGCAGACTCAAGCATCTTCTCGGGTGATGAGTAGTCCATGAGTCTCACTACGTCAAACACCTTGATTCTCGGGTCGTTGTTGTACATGTTGTACTTGATGATTGCAGACTTCCTATCAAAGCTTAGCACTAGGATGTGTCCTGGGAAGCTCATTGCAGTTGTTGTCTTGCCAGTACCCTTATCGCCAAATATCAACCACACCGTCTTAACCGGAATCGTTGTTTCCTCCTCAAGAGGCAAAGCAGATTTCTGTTCCTCCGACTTTTCGGTTTCAGGAGGAGCTGTGGCTGGTTTTGGTGGCTGTGTGGCCTCAACCTTTGGTGGTGGAGGAGTTTCTGATTTCGCTTCCACCTTTGGCTTGGCTTCGGGTTTTGCTTCAGGTTTTGCAGACTCCGCTTCCTTCTTTGGTTGGGGCTTCTCCTCTTCTTCAACTTCAAGCTCAGCTAATATCTTCTCAAGGGACATGTAATCACCTCACGGCTATGTTGGGAGCTGAAGTGGCTTGGCTATGATTGGGTAGACTAGGAAGGCGTTCATGAATACAACCTTGTCCTCGTCGTTGAAAGTTATCCAGCCAACGAAACAAGAGTTTACTATCCACATCGTACTTCATCATGTCGTATGGCACCCACACTGTGAAAGCTGTTGGCACAATGTATCCCTCAGGGGAGATGTAGTTGCCGGTGAGGCTGTCATCAGACACTGTGTAAACCGCCCACTTACCTCCAGATGGTCTAGTGCCGAAGTTGTAACGAACCACAATACCGACAAGAGCTCTCCAATCAAACTCGTCTACATATTTTCCTTGCCTCTTTGACATATTTGATGCGGCATCAGCTAACTTCACTACCGGAACCTTTACCTCATTGGTTATGAACTCTATAGGGTCTAGTGGAAGAGGCTGTGGGTCGGTAAACTGTGTTTGGTTGGTAGCGAAGAAGACATTATCAGCCTTTGCTACCCTAGCTACCTTAACCTTGTAAACCCTTAGCGGAATAACTTGCTTTATTAAATCAGCTTGCGGCCCTTTGCAAACAATCACTGCCCTCTTAAAGCTCTTATCACCCTTAGCCTTCGCCAAACCGTAAATTCTGCTTACAGGACCCTGCTGAGTCATTCTCACGTCAGTATAGCCAAGAGAGATGAAGATTACTTGCTCAGCTGGTGGCTGTGCGGCATAGAGTACCCACAGTAGCTCTAAGACGTATCGGTATCTATCGTCATCTGTCTTGAACTGTGGGTCTGACTTCACAAATGGGTCATTTAGGTACTGCTTGAACTGCTCCCATACTTGAGCTTCTTCAATCCTGAATGTTTCTGCAATCTTCTTAATCCGCTCTTTAACATATTCCGGATATTCGGATGCCACCTTTCCCACCAAAAAAAACTTTGTAGGCACCGTTTAAAAAGAACCTTATTTTTTTGGGGTTCTTTTTGTTTGAACAAATTTCTGTGTAACCAGTTAGGTCAACCCAAAGAAGGTTAAAAACTAGTACAACACACATTGTTTTTGGGTGAAGTAAATGTTAGCGGAAAAGTATCGACCCAAAAAGTTAGATGAAGTGGTGGGTCAGGAGCACGTAATAAAGCATCTCAAAGAGTTGGTTGCTAGAAGGGAGAGGGTGAACATGCTGTTCTACGGTCCACCAGGATGTGGTAAGACGTCGGTTGCATACGCATATGCGAACGAGCTCGGGATACCAATAATCGAGCTCAACGCTAGTGATGAGAGGGGTATTCAAGTGATTAGGGAGAAGGTGAAGAGGATTGCATTCACTGCGGGAGAAAAGATAATACTGCTAGACGAAGCAGACAGCATGACAGAGGACGCTCAACACGCTTTGAGGAGAATAATGGAGAAGGCTGAAAAGGCTGGAACTACATTCATCCTGACAGCGAACGAAGAGTGGAAGATTATAGACCCGATTAAGAGTAGATGTGCAATATTCCCGTTTAGGAAGCTAACGAGAGAGGAAGTCTTAACAGTAATTATCAAGGTGTTAAAGAGTGAGGGAGTAGTGGTGAAGCTAACAGACGATGTAAAGCAAGCTCTCCTGTTCCTGGTAGACTACGTAGATGGTGATTTAAGGAAAGCTCTAAACATCCTTGAAACCCTCATTACCTCTCAGAAAACGCTAACAATTGAGAATGTCAAGATGCTTTTGCCACCAAGGATAGCAACTCAGGTGTTGGAGCTTGCTCTACAGGGAAGAGTTGAAGAAGCAGTAAAGACGTTAGAGGACCTCTACCTTCAATCAAAGCTTAATGCTCCGTCAGTAATTGATGAGCTCTACAGAGCGATAAAGCTGTTGAATGCAAACCCGCTCGTAAAAATGAAGCTGTTTGAGAAGCTTGCAGAAGCTGAGAGAGGCATTAAGATTGGTTGTAACCCATTGATTCAGCTAATCGGCTTCATAGCATCAGCTTACGCATACAGTGTGCTGAGGGAGAAGTAGATGTACGAACATTTGGTTGGAGCTGTGAAAAACTTCATTCTTGGAGAAGGCGAGGGAGTAGGTATAGCGAAGTTCCCACTACTAGAAGCAGTAGCAAAGGTAATGCTTGATGATGTGATTAAGAGTATCAATGAGGGCAGGTGCCCCTTCTGTGGGAAGACGTTCACAAAGGATGGTAAACTGAAGGCACACCTAAAGCTTGCACACAAGAAAGAGATTGGAAAGATTGCCGAACAAACTGTTGAAGTTTATCACAATTTGAGGAAGAAGTTGAGGATAAAGAAAAAACGTGTAGGATGGAGCAAGGTGGTAATGGTCTATGAGCTCTGCCCAGACAATGATACAATGCCTTGCTTCAGCTTTCACACCGCAACAGCTTTAGCTACGTTCATGAAGAGGAACCCAGACCTCGCTATGAAGCTACTTAGCGGTGGTGGGGGTGAGTAAGCTCATATCCTTCTCTGCCATGCAAACCTATGCCGAGTGCCCATACAAGTACTACCTTGCCTACGTGGAGGGGCTGAAACCTTTGAGGAGGGAGGAGTATGAGTTTGGACGCCTTGTCCACCAAGTCATCAAGACCTACTACGAGCTTATACCCTCTGCACTTACACCAATGGAGGTTAGGCTCTACCTAGCACAAGCGGCAAAGAGGGTTGGTTTGGACCCGTCCTCCAGGATATACCTACTTGAGAACTTTGCAAGGTTTGAGGAGCAGAGGCTCACTTGGAATGTAAGCGCAAAGCCCCTCGCGGTAGAGAAGGAGTTCCAGAAACCACCATTCCACGGAATTGTGGACGCCCTCTTCGTAAACATGAAGGGGGAGAAGATAGTGGTTGATTGGAAGACCTCACTAAAGAGTAGCGTAGAGATGTGGGAAGCATACAGGCTTCAGGGAAACATCTACATGTATCTAACCGGTGCAAAGAAAGCAATATTCTATGGGCTAACCAGGGGGAACGTGCTAGAGTTTGAGTACGACGAGGAGTACCTAAAGAAGAGGCTCGAAGAGTTCGTCAATAACTTAAAGCAGAAGAAGTTTGACAGGAAGCTCGGAGAGCACTGCTTTACATGCGAGTACAACATTCATTGCTTTGCAAGAATGTGGGGTTTTGAGGTGACTGAACTATGAGCTTTGAGGAGATTAAGGAGAAGGTGAAGGAAGTTCTAAAGAAGAATGGTTGCTTGGTGGTTGTTGGACCTCCCGGATGTGGGAAAACCTACGCGATTCAGAAAGCATGTGAGGAGATGGGGTACAGAATGATTGAGTACGACGCAGATGAGATTACCGCAAAGGAGCTCAAGAAGCTTGCAACAACCGTAACCATCAACAAGTTGCTGATAGTCGTTGATATAATAGACGCAGTGTCACTATCTAAGCAAGCTGAGCTCTTCAGAGCGTTAAAGTCAACAGTCAACCCAGTGGTCTTTACCGCATACAGCAGGAGCTCAATTGCTCAAGAGGCAGAGAAGCACTGTGAGGTGGTGCAGATGTGGAGACCCGACGTAAGGGAGCTGTCAGCCTTTGTCAACAAGTTGGCGAAGGAGAAGGGATTGAAGCCGAACTACCAAGCCCTCAACAGCAGGGACTGGAGACAGGCAATCCTCTCCCTCTACGGCTCCGCTGGATACTCAGAGGAGGACACGGTGAGGAAGGCGGTTGAGGAGTTCTTTAGGACGGGAAGGTTAGAGAGAGTTGACCCAAGCACGCTAACAACGATAGCTGACAATGTTGGGAGCTTCTACGGCATCTTCGCTTACTTGCTACTTAAGGGAGTAGTTGTTGCCGACATGGCAAAAAGGAGGGAGCCTCTTGAGATTGTTGGAGAGCTGGTTAAGGGGAGGCTTGGAAAGCCGAAGCCAAGCTACTTCTTAGAGAAGATGAGGCTCGTGAAGTGAACTCTTTCTTTTTTAGGTTCCTTGAGTTTTTTTGTGTTGGTACTTCTTTTGATGTGGAAATGAGTTTTTTGGTTATTGAATTAATTGAGAACTGATAAGCACCAAACTAAAAAATTCAGTACATCAAACCAAAAAAAGTAAACCAAATTCCCGCTTGATGTTGAAGGAATAGAGGAGTTGAGTAAAATTCGAGCCTAACTCGTAAAAAGGTCCTCTAACACACTTTTACAGTACTAATATTTTAGTAAGTAAAGTAGTCGGCTAACAAGGAATTGAAAATGAAAAAGAGGTTTGGCTTAGAGGTTCAAACATTAGACAGCGGTTATACTGCGGGTGTCTTGAATGCCTCTATGTAGTTAGTGCTCCATTTCTTAGCTCTTGCGGCGGCTTCAATCTTGCCAATCCATAGGTCGACGTATTTCTCTGCGTTAGCTTGGAACTCTTGCCAGTTCTTTGCTGGGAAGGACGCTCTTATCACGCTCTCTGGAAGCCCTGTGACAGCCGCAATTCCCTTGACGTAGGCCTCAAAGCTCTCTGCCTTCTTTACCATGGCTAGCCATTTGCTTCTTGCCTTCCTGCTGTTTCTAATCCATTTCTCTTCGTATAGGCTGATTAGGCTCATTTCGTTACCACCAAAATCTAGTTTTCCTGTGTAACGTTAATAAAGATGTGTAACACTGTAACACAGGCAGATATCCGCACAGTGTTTATAAACTACCAAAACTATATGTAATTTACGGTGGGAACATGAGTTTGGAGGAGAAAGCAGTAGTGAACAAGACGGTCAACCTATCCCTGGAAGAGGCAAAGAAGATTTGGGAGGTTTGCGAGAAGCTAGGGTATAAGCGATGGGCACCATGTCTACGGCACCTCCTGATAAGATGTCTTGAAGCAAATTGTTGGGAAGTGAAGAAGGCGTGAACTTATGGAGATTTCAGAAATAATCCCGTCTGAGCAAGTTAGGGAGGTTAAGCTGTCAAGGGAGAGGGTGGAGATTCGATTAAGGAATGGGCAGGTGATTGTGATTGAACCAACATACAGCCATGAAATCATTCACTGTAAGAAGGGTGATGATGATTGCATAAGGGAGAACCTTTATCTGTCAATGACCCTAGAGTGAGGAGGGAAGTCGTAAAAACCTTAATGGAGATGGACCTTGAGGTCTACAGCAAGCTAGCTCCCTTGCTAAAGGAGAGGGTTGAGGAGGTCATGGATGTGCTGAGGCAGTACGAGAAGAAAATTGTTAAGCTTCTTGGAGCCGAAAAGGAGCTTCATGAGTTCCTGGGGGTTGAGGCATGAATGAAGATTGCAAAAGGATACTGCGGATAATGATTGACTTGCTGAACGCGGTTAATGCACTGGAAGCGGTTAAGGAAGCTATTGGCGTGCCACAGAACGACGTGGAGAAAGCAATTCTGGCGAGGATTGTGGATTTGGAGAAGTTTTTGAAGGTCTTAGAGCAGGAACTTGACGCTTGCTTAAAAACCTAAACCTCTTTTTTTCAACCATACTCCCACTCCTCATGTTTTCTGATTTCCTCTTCAATGATTTCTATGCTCTCCCTCAAGAGCTCCTCAAAGCTGTAGGAGTAGATTTCGTAGCCAACATACATAATCACTATGGGCGTGAGCACATTCTCTCCTCTCTCAAATAGAAGGTCCCACAGGTACCTAGTTGCTGTTAAGCTTGCAAGCTCTGTTGATTCAGACCTGTTCAACTCCTCAAAGTAGTTGTAAGCATCATTTACCTTAGTACAGAATCTATCCCAGTCAGCTACTTGGTAGAAAGCTATCAACCCCTTGTTCTCGCTACTTGGATAGCCAATTACGAAGCCCTCGTAAGCATTCCACCTATCATACCTTCTCTTTGCGTAGCACTCTGAGTCACCATCTCCTAAGCTCAGCAGGGGCGGGTACCTAACGTGGGTGTGGAATGAGGCAATTGCTGGAATAATCTTCATCTCCTCATACCTTATGTGTACGCTACCTCCTCTACCAATAGAGTACGCTCCGACAACAATAGCTCCTGGTGGCTCCCCCCTCTTCCCAAATATCATTGCTGAGTGCTCAACACCTCTAACAAAAGAAGCTCTGCAAACATCTATCAGTGCATCTATAACTCTCTTTGGCAGGAGGCGGTAGAAGTGTTGACTCATATGTGAAGCCTTTCAAACCCTTGCTCAATAAGTTCTGCAAGCTTCATTATATCCTCAAGTGAGGGCTCCTTGGCACTGCTAAACTTGTAGACATCAATTTCCCTACAAGTAAGACTATAGCTTGCAAGAACCTCAGTAAAGTATTCAGTAACTAACATGTTGGCTTCCTTCACCAACTCTATTACATCCTTACTTTCTTTCTTTAAGCTCCAGTATTCTCGGCAGAACCTATCCCTATACTCGGGTGTTGTCTTCTTTAAGGTGAAGTACTTAATCCAGTACACGTCCCCACGCTCATCTGGAGCTCCAAGTATTATGCTGTAGTGGGTTTTGAAGCGGTAATCACTGGTGATGCAGATTGTGCAGTAGAAGGCGATGTCTTCAGGGCTGAACACAGTGATGCCGTTAGGGTGCGTGTGGAAGTAAGCTAAGCACGGGTCCTTAGTACAAACCGATGTGTCTATATACACGCTGTTCTGGTCACCTACGAAGATTTCTGAGGTGTGGATGGTAAGCGGTTTTTCGGGAAGACCATGAATAAGGAGTCCATACTCTATTCCCCTCAGCTTTGTTGCGGCAACAAGCTCACACAGCTTCAACCTCACATGTGTGGGTAGGTATTCATAGATGTTTTTGCTCATATCACTTCTTCCTTGATATCCAAAAGTCTAGACTGCAAACAACCTCTCTCTTTAGCGGCTCCCAGTCACAGTGGTAGTGTACTGTAAACAGGAGGCCCATGCCTGGTGGCGGCTTAATGATTAGCGGACAGTCAATGTCGTCAAGGACCGTAAAGGCAAGGATGTCAAAGGTTGCGGCAACCTCGTGCCTCTTCTCAACACTCCTAACCATGTTCACCTTCTCAAAGAACCTCCTCTCGTATGTGCCATCAGGCTTCAGTACGTATATCTGGGCTTGACCCTCCCTCAACCAAATATCAAGTTCCGCAACATTGTCAAAGTACCTATCAACTGGTTCTGCATGAGGAGGCTCGGTAGCGGTTGTCGAAACGTAGTGCTCTAACGGGGAGACATACCTTACCCTTGGCTTAAGGAGCCAGCTCATCCATGTACTACCTCAAGCTCCAACGCATTGCCTTGCTGAACACAGGTAAAGGTGGTTCCAGATGGTGGGTAGAGTTCAGCAAGCTCTGGCTGTATTCTTGAATTACTTCCAAGAGATGAGAAGACAATGGTACCCACATTAGAGAACTTAACTTCATGACTATTGTAAGCTCTTGCCTCCTTCATATTAGCGTTGTAGAACAGCCTCTTAACCCCAGAAGCTGTTGGATACCTCTCCTTACGTCTTCCGAACAGCCTACCCAGCAATTCTCCTGGTCTCCATAGTGGAGCAACCGCCTTTGTTTCCCTTGCTGGTTTAATGCTAAGGACCTTCACTTCATATCCTTCCTCCGGACCACCAACCCTCTCCGTTGCTACCGATAAGTAGACAGGGAAGCTAAACCTTATTGTTACCTCCTTAGCGTTGTAGTTAGCCTCACCATCAGCAATATCTGTGTCAGCCTCAAAGTGCAAGCCATCTATGCCATCAAAGGTTTGACCATCAGCGATTACCGTCCTCTTCTCCAAATCGTACCTGAGCTCCGCATACGTTTTCTCCTGTGCAAACCAGCTCCTAATGAAACCCACTCTATATCACCAAAAACAACTAATCGTAACACACAATTATGTCTTTATGCGGTTAGAATTTGCAACCCCTCCCCAATTAAGCTGTAGAGGGCTTCCCTTGGTGCGTATATCACCTTTGGCTTTGTCACCTCAACCTCCTTACCATCCTCGTAGATTGCTCTTACCACTGTGAAAGCTGTTGGCAACACTACGTTTATTATGTACTCCTGTATATCAATCTCACTGTACTTCGTGTCTATCATGTCCTGTACTCCTGAGCACACCTTGCTACACAAGTACATCTTTTTCCGGTACTCGGGCTTCACTGTGTAGTAAGTGATAACTGCTCTCCTCTCATCAAGGGGCATACCGATAACCATACTGTAGTAAACATCCCTCTTGTCGTAGTAGAAGGCAGTGTAGCACGAGAACTTAATGTCCTGCACGCTTGGCAAATCAGCCGAGTGGTGAGGGTGGGTGTGGAAGTCGCCAATAATAGCGGGAGCCTCCTCAATCTCATTGAAGTCAAGAGCTACGCTTTTCGGGGTGCCCTCGTATATTCTGCCTATAGTCACCGCTGTTGGTATGTTTCCAAAGAAGTATGCATAAATCCACGCACCATACTCAACGCCGTTCCTGTATGTTCGCATTACGATTTCATACAGCCACTTCTTCAATCCCTCAGACATGAGCTCGTAGATGTTCTCGTAAGAGCTCACTTCAGCTTCGCCTATATCCTTACTCCGTACTGTGTTGATATCCACTCCTCAAATTTGAACCAGTCAATCAGACCCCATCCATCGTCGTTAGTCTTGGGGTGTCCCAGTTGCTCCATCATCATCTTTATCTCGTCAACCGTTAGCTCTCTTCCAAGCACGTCCCTATACATCTGCACTGCGCAAGCCACTAAGCCAGCAACATGAGGCGTCGCCATAGAGGTTCCCTGAATTGGGCTATACCTGCTTGGCACTCCATCACCAGCCGTGTCAAGCAAGCCGGTTATAGCTGAATCAATACCTCTGTCTGGGTATCCCCCTCCCGGCGCAACCACGTCAGGCTTTATTGAGCCCCAAGGTGTTGGCCCCCTGCTTGAGTAGCTAGCAACCTCACCCTTTATCGGGTCAAGGGCACCAACAGTCAGCACCGCTGTCAGAGCTCCTGGAGTGCCTATTGTTCCTGGCTTCGGACCTTCGTTACCTGCCGCAACTACTGGTATCACTCCCTGCTCAACAACTTTGTTAAACACGCTGTAGTATGGGTCATCCTCCTCCCTTGTAGCGTTCTCTGTCCCGCCAAGAGACATTGATATCACTTTGGCCCCGTGTGCAACCGCTATCTCTAAGCCCTTTATGATTGCTGAGTCGCTTCCTGCACCAAGAACGTAGTCAAGGACTTTAACAGCAATTAGGGATGCATCAGGAGCCATGCCTTCGCAGAGGACTTCCTTTCCAGACAACCTTGACAGTACATCGTCAATACCCCTCCTTCCAGCAATACATGAGGCACACCAAGTTCCGTGCCCATTTGCATCAAACGGTGTGTGTCCTGGATATGCTGAGTACCCCTCAACTTTGCCCCTCAACTGCTCATGTGTGTATGATGCTCCTGTATCAAGGACTGCAACCTTCACACCCCTCCCTGTAAACCCTTTCTGATTTGCAACATCACAGCCAATCAGCCTCTTTGTCCAGTAGGTTGATGTGAAGTACCAGTCCTTACCCTTCCTCTTAATCTTGTAGACCCCGTCAGGAGGTACGGTTGGGTACTGGAGAGCAAACTTTATCTGGTCCGGATATATCCTCCTAACCCTGAAGTCCTCAGCGAAGTCAAATATCACTTCCCTTGGTAGCACAGCCGCAATCATGTTGAACATTGGTATGTCTAGCACCTCGGTTGGGAACAGCGGAAACTCCCTCTCATACAGTCTAATTAGCGTCTTTGGCACTTCGTAAGCGTACTGCTTAATTTCTGCTAACAGGTCATGGAAGTACCCTGGCTCAACCTCTATTATCACTGGGGATACGATTTTACTTTGAATCCACTCAATTGCATATGCAACGATTTTGTCCATCCAACCACCAAAAACGTTTTCTAGTAACACATTTATATCGTTAAACGGTACTTTGATAAAATACTCCAGTACCTATCAACTTCCTCCTTTGTTTTTGCAAGCCTAGCAAGCCTCACTGCATCCCTAACCGTTGCAACAGGTGATGAAGCAACCTTCTCCGCTATGTACTCCGCAAGCTTCTTATCAACCCTCTCCCTTATTGTTAAGACCTTGACTATAACTCTCCTTAACACTTCCCTGTCGTAGGGCTTTAGGTATATCACTGCGAACCTGTCAAGGAAGTCTTGCTTAAACTTCCTAATGTCGTTAGCCGCCGCAAAGACCCAGACTTTCATGGGTATGTTCACGG
>Ga0315272_10000031_pt1 | contig 53695 bp, 50 predicted proteins | sample C3_middle_MG_FD_203918 | JGI IMG/M metagenome (GOLD analysis project Ga0315272, IMG submission 203918) | Sediment microbial communities from Yellowstone Lake, YNP, Wyoming, USA - C3_middle | ecosystem: Environmental > Aquatic > Freshwater > Lake > Sediment | place: USA: Wyoming | collected...
CCGTTGCCTGGTACGGCGTGCGAAATTACCAGGCGCGAAACTTTATGCGCGATCAGATGAAGGTCGTCTATGCTGACATCGCCGGGTTCAGATTTCATTAACCAGTAACGCATGGGGTTTTTCCGCTGAAAAAAATAATGCGACCCAAGGTCAAATTACCCGAGTCGCATTACAGATAGATTTCAATTACTGAAACCTGAAAAAGCCCCCCGCCTGTGCCGTTGACTCAATATCTTGAACCTGGGTTCAAGAGGGCCGGTTCCCGTCGCATCAGGTACATCCGCAAGGGATGCGCACAACAGCGATTGTAAGGGGCGCGACCTAAGCAAAGCTTATTGGTTCAAAGAATTATGAGCCTGACGAACACCGCAGGGTGCAAACTTAAAACAACTCATCCTGATCCGCCAACACGGTATCGATGGCTGCCTGCATGGATTCCATTCTACGCTTAAAATCCGACATGTCAAAACCATTGCCGAGACGTGTAGTCAGGAGCTCGTGGGTGATATTGAGTGCTGCCATAATGGCGATGCGTTCTATTGAAGTAATTTTACCGGCGTCCCTGATTTCACGCATATTTTTATCAAGATATGCAACTGCATCGAGCAGTTCGGCGCGCTCCTCACTCGGGCAGGCCACACGAAATTCGCGATCCAGGATAATCACATCCAGCGTATTGTTTTTGTCGCTACTCATTTTTCATCGGCAGGGAGGGAGTCCAGTAATAGTTCCAGCCTCGACTGGGCGCTATTAATTTTTTCATCGCATTGCTTGCCATAGCTCAAAGCAGTGACAAGTTCTTGGCGTAGCTTATGATTTTCAGCGCGCAGACGGGTACTCAATTGCACCAATTGAGTCAGTTTATGCTCCAAGGCTTCGAATTCGACTTGCATAGAACGAACTATAAATTTAAAAAGCCTGATAAGTCAAATGGTAGCGCAATATTGTGCAAGTAATTTGTACTTTGGAGCCCGTTTTTTTATCCTCAGGGTATAATTCGCGCCGTTTTAAGGTGCTGGGTGATTTTATCGCTTGGTTAAACGGGAAACAGGTGGGAGTTCACCCTCAATGCCTGTGCTGCCCCCGCAACGGTAAGTAAATAAATGCGTATCAACCAAGCCACTGTGAGCAATCATGGGAAGGCGATACGCCAGGTCTTTTGACCCATTTGCGAGCCCGGATACCGGCCTAGAACAAAGTTCAGGAAATGCTGCGGGAGGCGGTGTGAATGGTGTTCTGCTGCGTATTTCTTTATTTCCGAATTCACCAGCCACGCTCCCCTTCTGGCATTTCCTGTGTTGATTACGTTCCAGCGGGGTCGCTTGGAACACTCTAACCGGAAATTAAATATGAAAAAGAAGCAACTTCTGGCCGCATTTTTTTGCGCGCTCTCTCCTCTGGCATGTGCTGCCACCGATACAAGTCTGGATGAAATAGTAGTCACCGCCACACGCATCGAACAACCCCTTAAACAATCGCTCTCTAGTACCAGTATTATCACCCGGGAAGAGATTCAGGCATCACAGGTCGTTGATGTGCCGTCCCTATTGAAGAATCTGGCAGGTGTTGAGGTTTATCAATCAGGAGGCGTGGGCAAGCAAAGCAGCTTGTTTATGCGTGGTACCAATTCCAGCCATGTGCTGGTATTGCTGGATGGCGTCCGCATCAACTCGGCAACATCCGGTGCGACAGCACTAGACCAGATCATGCTGGATCAGGTTGATCATATAGAGGTAGTGCGCGGTAACGCCAGCAGCCTTTATGGCTCAGAGGCGATCGGTGGTGTTATTCAGATATTTACCCGGCATGGCAAGGGTGAAATGGCATTCAATGGCAGTGCTGGCTTCGGTTCGTATAATAGCCAACGAGCTTCGGCAGGTCTGGGTGGTCAGTCAGGCAATACGGATTTCCATATGCAGGTTTCGAAATTCAGGACGGACGGAGTATCGGCAATTAATCCTGTCATCGCCAGCAATGTGAACCCCGACACTGACGGTTACGACAATACAAGCTTGTCAGCCAACCTGCGCCATTCGCTCAGTGCCGGTCATTTCTTATCAGTTTCGCTGTTCGACAGCAACGCCAACAACCAAACCGACAATCCGTACGGATTGAGCACTGATGTAAACACCAGCAAAGCGCACATACAGATGTCTGCCATTGCATCTGAAAACCGCATTAGTGATGGCTGGCAGAGTAAGGTGCAATTATCCCAAGGCGTGGACGACATCCAGAATTTCCTGAACGGATTCCCGGATATTGCACTGGGGGCGCAGTTTAAAACCACCAATGACCTGCTTTCGTGGCAAAACACCTTGCGTGTCAGCGATGATGATGCGCTGATCGTCGGGCTGGAAAAGCTGAATCAGCAGGTTGTCAGCAGCACTTTATATTCGCGCACGAGCCGTAGCGATGACAGCCTGTTCACCGGTTATACAGGCCACTTTGGCGCACAACAGCTACAACTCAATCTGCGGCGCGACAACTATTCCGACTTCGGCAGCGCCAACACATGGCTACTCGGTTATGGCTTTGATGTGAATACAACGTGGCGCGTCACGGCAAACACTGCCACCGCCTTCAAGGCGCCTACGCTGAATGATCTGTTCTATCCGTTTACCGACTATGGCTTTGGCTACTCATATGTGGGCAACCCGAACCTGAAACCGGAGCGTTCTCTCGATAACGAACTTGGTGTGCATTACGCCAGCAACGGGCAAAATGTTGATATAGTATATTTCGACAATACTATCCGCGATCTAATCGTGGGCGATAACCTGCCTGCAGGCAGCATGATCAACCTGAACGAGGCACGCATAGATGGTGTGGAAGTTTCCATCGGTGGTAAATTTAACAATACAGTCGTAAAACTTGCAATGACTCAGCAGAATCCGCGTGACACCCAGACCGGACAGACCCTGCTGCGTCGCGCAAAACTATTTTCCAATCTGGCGGTATCCCAACAGATGGGTGCATGGCGAATAGGAGGTGAATGGCAATACAGCGGGGAGCGTCAGGATATCGACATCAACACCTTCAATCGAACCACTCTTGGCAGTTATAACCTGGTGAATTTGATTACACAATACAAGCTGGATAAGCACCTTGACGTATCACTGCGTGCAGACAACCTGTTCAATCAAGATTATATGCTGGCACATGGCTATAACACTCTGGGACGCAGCCTGTTTCTCGGCTTGAATTATCAGCAATAAATTAAGCGGAGAGCGGAAGACTTCGATGTCCCCCGCTTTTCTGCTAAAGTTGCACTTCAAGTGGTGAATTATTTAAAAGGAGCTGAATATGCAATTACAAATTAAACTACCGGGGATGTTCGCAGCCCTGGTTTTGCTCATGGCAGCAACGCGCTACAACCATTTTGGCTCGTCAGTCAGCCTGCCCGATGCCAGTCTGGCTGTATTTCTTTTGGCCGGATTTCTCACTGCCCGCTTAACATGGCTAGCCCTGCCGGCATTTGTTTTGCTGATACTGGAAGCGGGGGGGATTGATTACTATGCGATCAATGTAGCAGGCGTGAGCGATTGGTGTGTCACTCCTGCCTACTGGTTCCTTATACCGACCTATGCAATCATGTGGCTTGGCGGCCGCTGGTTTGCTAAACGCCAACAATATACTTTGAACAGTCTTGTACTGTTTACTGGCGTGTCCTGGTTGACGACTACAGCAGCGTTTCTAATTTCCAATGCAAGCTTTTACTTGTTGTCTGGTCGTTACTCAGAAATGATTGTTGCTGAGTATTCACATCGCGTTGCACAATTTTACCCACCCTATTTGGCTGGCAGCTTGATGTATCTGGCTCTCGCGGCAGTGGCTTATATTTTAATGCATAATCTAAGTGGCACCTTTGCAAGCGTGCAACACCATAAAAACAGTCAATAAATATATTAATAAAATAATTGTGTGTTGAGCTTGGCGCTATTTGCAAACTGATATAAACAGGGAGCTTGTTACTTTGACAAGGGGAGCAAAGACGTGCATGATGCAAAAAATCCCTTTAAAATCTTGTGCATTAGTGATTTTTTCTTAAATTACAACCCCTAATTTTTCCTTGTACTCTCTAAGGTATTACTATGGCCACCGCAAAAAAACCCGAAAAATCTAATGACATACGATATAGCTGGGAAGGCAAGGATAAAAGCGGGAAGGCAATAAAAGGCGAGATGCGTGCGGCGGGCACCGCCGTTGCGTCAGCGCAACTCCGCCGTCAGGGCATCCAGGTAACTTCAATCAAAAAAACCAAAAGCGGCGGCAAAGCCGTTACGGAAAAAGACATTACCCTGTTTACGCGTCAACTCGCCACTATGCTAAAAGCTGGCGTACCTTTGCTTCAATCCTTCGACATCGTCGGCAAAGGGCACAGCAATCCCTCGGTTGCCCGTATGCTGATGGACATCAAAACCGAAGTGGAAACCGGCAGCAGCCTTGAAATGGCTTTTCGGAAGTACCCGCTGCAATTTGACGCGCTCTTCTGCAATCTTATTGGAGCGGGTGAGGCGGCAGGTATTCTGGATAATCTGCTGGATAAAATCGCAACCTACAAGGAAAAAATTCTCGCCATCAAAAGTAAGATCAAGTCCGCCTTATTTTATCCTGTGTCGATTATCGTCATCGCTTTTGTTATCACTGCGGTAATTATGATATTTGTTATTCCCGCCTTTAAAGAATTATTTTCAAGTTTTGGTGCAGACCTACCCGCTCCAACCCTGATACTGATGGCAATTTCAGACTGGTTTGTGGCATGGTGGTGGGCAATCTTCACAGTTTTGGGTGGCGGTATTTACTCCTTTTTCTATTTCTGGAAGCGCAATAAAAAAATGCAGCGCACCATGGATATTTTAATCCTCAAACTACCTGTCTTCGGCAACCTGGTTCGTATCGCGACCATAGCGCGCTGGGCCAGAACATTAGCCACCATGTTCGCGGCGGGTGTACCCCTGGTTGAATCGTTGGATTCAGTCGCCGGTGCGGCAGGTAATGCGGTTTATTATGATGCAACCAAACAGATACAACGCGAAGTCAGCACAGGTAACAGCATGACATCAGCCATGACGAACTCCGGAGTGTTTCCCAACATGGTATTGCAAATGGTCTCCATCGGTGAAGAATCGGGCGCCATCGATGGCATGCTCAACAAGGTAGCTGATTTCTATGAAGCCGAAGTGGATGATGCGGTCGATGCCCTATCCAGCTTGATGGAGCCCGTTATCATGGTGGTTCTGGGTACACTGATTGGCGGCATGGTGATAGCGATGTACCTGCCGATCTTTAAAATGGGTCAAGCGGTTGGCTAATTACTCTCGGGGTGGGTTCCACACTCATCCTGCACGCAAACTCTAAAATATCAATACTCCATGGCTTCTTTCGTCCAGTTACTGCAAGACTCCCCTCCCGTATTTGTATTCATCTCCGGTTTGCTGGGCCTACTCGTGGGCAGCTTCTTGAATGTAGTGATACATCGCTTGCCAAAAATAATGGAGCGCGAATGGCGTACGCAATGCGCAGAATTCAATGATCAGTTGAATAATGAGCCTGCTCAAGAAAGCGGCAAGGCCACACCTCCCTATCATTTACATACCCCGCGTTCAGCCTGCCCGCATTGCGGCCACCAGATTAGCGCGCTGGAAAATATACCGCTGCTAAGCTACCTGGTCCTGCGCGGCAAATGCAGAGGGTGTGGCAACCCGATCTCGATGCGCTACCCAATCGTGGAAGCACTGACCGGCTTTTTAAGTGCCTACGCCGCATGGCATTTCGGTTTTGGCTTGACAGCTGCAGCAGCGATTATATTTATCTGGGCTCTGATCGCACTCACCTTCATCGATTTTGATACGCAGTTGTTACCCGATGACATTACGATGCCACTGCTCTGGCTGGGAATCATTTTCAATTTGTTCGGTGCTTTTACCACATTGAACAATGCAGTTGTAGGCGCGATCATTGGATATCTCGTGCTATGGGGTGTGTATTGGCTGTTCAAGCTGGTAACGGGCAAGGAAGGCATGGGCTATGGCGACTTTAAACTGCTCGCCGCCATCGGTGCCTGGCTGGGCTGGACATTACTGCCCTTAGTCATCATGCTGTCTTCAGTGGTGGGTGCAGTAGTGGGAATTACCCTGATTATCGCTGCCCGCCATGGCCGTAATATCCCGATTCCTTTTGGTCCTTATTTGGCAGGCGGCGCTTTGATCGCACTATTTTGGGGACAACAGCTGACTCAAAGCTATTTGAACATACTCGCCATGCCATGAGTTATCTTGTTGGCCTGACGGGTGGCATCGGTAGCGGCAAAAGCACGGTTGCTTCCCTGTTTGCGGAACTGGGTGTTCCCGTTATTGATACAGATGCCATCTCACACCAGCTTACCCAGACCGACGGAGCTGCAATCACCTCCATTCGCACCCTGTTCGGAGAGTCCTTTATTGATGCTACAGGCGCTCTCGATAGAATCAAAATGCGCCAGCTAGTATTTTCCGATTCAGCCGCAAAGCAAGTTCTGGAAAAAATTCTGCACCCTTTGATACTCGCACAAGCTAAAGCGCTGGCAGAATCCAGTCCTGCCCCCTATGTCCTGATGGTTATTCCCTTGTTGTTTGAAACAAACAGCTATCGGGACTGGCTGGATCGTTCAGTGACAGTAGACTGTACTGAGGAAATTCAAATTAACCGCGCCACCGAGCGCAATGGACTGAACAAACAGACTGTTCTCGCCATCATGGCCCAGCAATTTTCACGCACCCAGCGATTGCAATTAGCCGAAGATGTCATCAACAACGACGGCACTTTGATTGATCTGCGCCTGCAAGTAGCGCAGCTCCACCAGCGTTTCCTGCATCTGGCTACAAGAAGCAATTGACGTCTTGCGCCACTCAATATATTGTGCTGAGCTATTATTAATTCACTCATATTCTGACCAACGTGATTAGCTACGAATTTCCTCTAAACGAACGTGTGCGCACCATGTTGCGGCTAGAGGATTTGTTCACCAGAATTGATCAACTGATTAAAGGCAGTGACCATTGCGACCACCATATGGCGCTTGCCGTGCTCTTCGAGATGCTGGAAGTCACCAGTCGCGGTGAATTAAAATCTGACTTGTTGCAAGAACTCGAGCGCCAAAAACGCATCCTTGCTGCACTCCGCAACAATCCGGAAATTTCTGAAGACGCTTTAGACGCTATGCTGGGCGAGATTGACACGGTATCCACACAGCTTCTGGCATTAAGCGGCAAAGTTGGGCAACACATACGTGACAACGAATGGCTGATGCTCATCAAGCAACGTGCCTGCATACCCGGAGGCATGTGCGAATTCGATCTCCCTTCCTACCACTACTGGCAGAACCAGGAGCCGGATGTAAGGCGCAAGCACCTGCAAGTATGGCTTGCGCCTTTACGGCCTATCCAGGAAGCGTTGAGAATTCTGCTCAAATTACTGCGGGAAAACTGCAAAGCACACCAGTTTACCGCTCATCAGGGTAGTTTCCAGCAGATGCAGGGCGGCCGTGTGGCGCAAATGCTACGCGTCACTATCGACAAAAACTTACCCTGTATCCCTGAAATCAGCGCTAACAAATACGCGCTCAATATTCGTTTCGTGGCTGCCGATTACGGTGCAAAATCTACTCTTTATGAACAGGATGTAGATTTCAAACTCATCTTCTGTTAATTGTCATGCACGCCAAAAAGCCAGCAGTAGTTGCCTGCCCACAGTGCGGCAAAGAAGTGATATGGAACAAGGAAATCAGCCCTTATCGCCCATTTTGCAGCGAGCGCTGCAAGCTGATTGATTTGGGGCAATGGGCTGAGGGTAGCTACAGCATCCCGCTGGAAGAAAAATCAGACGACAATCTGCCGAACGGGGATCAACCGGAAGATACTCACCAGGCCTGACGCAAGAGCGCAATACCATGCGCTCCTTTTTCCCACGCTGTGTGCATATCCTCAAACTGCAATCCGCCCAGCGCATAAACCGGAATTGAACTAGTCCCTGCCATCGTGGCAAAGGCTTCCCAACCCAGATGCGCCGTACCGGGATGACTCTTTGTCGGCAGAACAGGGCTTAGCAAGGCAAAGTCCAGCTCCAGATCTGCCGCACGCTGCAACTCCTCTACGCTATGGCAGGATGCCGCGCACAGATCAAAATCCGGCCTTGCAGTACAAGCCGCAAGTTGCACACCCGTCAACTGCACCCCGTCAGCGCCTACTTCGTGAGCCAGCTCGATATTTTCATTCAGCAACACACGTGCTCCTGCAGCATGTGCCAAAGCCACTGCACGCAGCGCCAATTCACGCAATTCAGCACGGGGCCAGCCCTTCTCGCGAATTTGCAGCAGGCGCAGCCCATTATCAAGCGCCTGTTGCAGGCGTTGCATAAACACCTCGACACCCAGTTCGCTTGCATTGCTAATCGCGTACAGATGAGGCAATTGCAAAGCGCGCATGATGGGCTCGTTTGCGGGCAATATGGGTGCTACGGTTAATTCGGGCAGACGCTGCCAGCTCAATAACTGACCCTCGCGGCCATGGGGTTCACCTTGCCAGCGCGTTACACGGAAAAAATTCAGGCGTACCGTTGCATGGGGGTAAGTGAATATTCGGGTTAACCAGGGATAAGCGGTTTCGACTTTGATGCCCAGCTCTTCGTGCAGCTCACGCACCAAGGCATGGTATGGTGATTCACCTGCCTCGACCTTGCCGCCGGGGAATTCCCAGTAGCTTGCATAGTCCTTGCCTTGGGTGCGCTGAGCCATTAGGAAGGTGCCATCGGGGTGTTGCAGTACGGCTACTGCAACTTCAACAGTGTTTGATTTTTGATACAGACTATTCATTCACTACCTTGTTCAATTTTAATTCAACATTCAACTAAACCTGTCCCCTCTCCCACCGGGGGAGGGTTAGGGAGGGGGAACGAGAGTGGAGTATTCCATGATCAAGTGTGACACCTCACCAACAAATCAAAACCAAATTCAACTTCGCCGGGGGCAGCCCGGCAGCTGGATACTTTTCTTGCTTCGCCAAGAAAAGTATCCAAAAGAAGGCGACCCCCAATCCGCCACCTCTTCGAGGTTCCCTGCGTTGCTCGTCTGGTCAGGCGGCTGCGGAACTCGCACTGCGTGCTCAGACAGTCCTCGCCGACATCCCCTGACCAGCCTGTGCTACTCGGTGGCGAATGAGGGGAGTTAAAAAGCAAAAATCCAAAACGTTAAATCGTAGGGTGGGCAACAAGTTGCCCACCAACTATTGAACTGCTGGGTGGCACTGTGTGCCACCCCACAGTACTCATTGTTAACGTTCGACTACCCTGCCAACCCCCTTCACAATCCCGATTCCGTTTGTGTAGTTAATGTCCACTACAACGTCTTTCTTTAGGGTATCGCGTAGTTTAGATGCGTCATGCAACACAAACTCACTGTATCGTCCTGTACGCTGAATTACCAATCCGCCCTCGATTGCTATGATACTTCCCGAATGCCCTGCTTTATTGACGATCCCCTGCGCATTTAACATAGCTACCACTTCTTCCGCCCTTACCTTTGTGAAAGGGCCAAATTTGCTACCACCGCCAATAACCCACCATTCTTGGCTTACTTCTTGCAATTCGTAATTTTGCATTTACACACCTCACTATTTTATTAATACAAATTGCTTCTCAAATGTTTTTTCGATGAAAAAAACGATTCAGCTCCACGGTAATACAGGCATCAACCACATGAAAGATTTCTGTTAGAATTAGTGGCATTTTTTATCGTACTAACGGGAGCGTGGCATGCGTTATCTATACTTGTTGTTTGTTGCATTGGCTTTGGTATTTAGTGGTTGTGCAAATAACAATACACCACCTCAAGCCAAAATTAGTAAGTTTTCAAAGTTGCAAATAGGTATGTCGATGCAGGAAGCTGGTTCCTTAGCAGGGCCTCCTTCTGCTGTCCGAATGAAAATGAAACCGGGCCTTCAAGTAGATCCAAAAGCAATGTTATCTGAAGATGCTGGGACGGTTGAATACCTGTATGAAAATGAAGGTATCCTCGTAGCCTCTATAGACCGAGGAGCAAATCAAGTTCTAATCAAAACTATTGTTGATACAACAGCTGGAAAATTCTGGCCTATCCAGCAAGTCTCGCCCAAATAAAGACACCTAAGCAACGTGGGCGTATCAGCTCCGGAAGCGAATGAAGCTTATCCTAGTAGAGTGGGCACGTTGTGCCCACTCTACTCTTTGGTTCTGGGGTTTGGCTTTTTAACTCCCCTTATCCGCCACCGAGTAGCGGAGGCTGGTCAGGGGATGTCGGCGAGGACTGTCTGAGCACGTAGTGCGAGTTCCGCAGCCGCCTGACTAGCTGACAATACGCCGCATAGCGGCTTATTGCGGTGGAGACTAACCTTTAGGTTATGTCGTAACCAACAACGCAGGGAACCTCGAAGAGGTGGCGGATTGGGGATCGCCTTCTTTTGGATACTTTTCTTGGCGAAGCAAGAAAAGTATCCAGCTGCCGAGCTGCCCCCGGCGAAGTTGATGTTGTTTTTGATCTTGAGGAAAACAAAAAACACCCCTCTCCCTAGCCCTCTCCCCGTCAAGGGGAGAGGGGATAAAATCACATCCTCCCGCACCAATCCCTAGCAAACTGCCCCGCCACTCTTCCACTCCTCGATCCCCGCATCAACGACCACTGCAACGCCGCCATCCTCACCTCATCAGTAAGCCCCTGCTTCCAGCCATGATGCGCCAGCCAATGCCCAGCCACAGCCAGATACTCATCCTGCGCAAACGGATAGAAAGAAATCCACAAGCCAAAGCGCTCGGAAAGCGAAACCTTCTCCTCCACGCTTTCCCCCGGATGCACTTCGTCACCCACATACTTCGTCGCAAGGTTATCTTGCATGGACTGCGGCATCAGGTGGCGGCGGTTGGATGTGGCGTAGATCAGCAGGTTGTCTGAAAACGCCACCAGATCGCCATCCAGCGCGGCCTTGAGCGATTGATAGCCGGGTTCGTCGGCATTAAAGGAGAGGTCGTCGCAATACAGGATAAAACGCTCGGCGCGCCCCTGTACCAGTCCGACGATGTGCGACAAATCTATCAGCCCCTGTTTGTCGATCTGGATCACGCGCAGTCCTTGCTCGGCGTATTCGTTCAACAAGGCTTTTACCAGCGACGATTTTCCCGTACCGCGTGCGCCGGACAGCAGCACATTATTGGCCGTGCCACCGCGCACGAATTGCAGGGTGTTCTGACTAATGCGCTGTTTTTGAGCGTCGATACCGAGCAGGTCGGAGAGTGCGATGCGCTGGAAGTTAGGTACAGGATGCAGACTGCGCTGCTGGTGGTCCCAGCGGAACGCTGCGGCAGCTTGCCAGTCCGGTGCTTGTGGTTGTGCGCCGGGCAATATATTTTCCAGCCGGGAGAGCAGGCCTTCGGCGCGGCTGAGGAATTTGTCTAGCTTGTCCATGCAGTTTTCAACTCCTTCCCCCTCCCCAACCCTCCCCCGAAGGGAGAGGGAGAAAACGTTTCGCTATGCGAGCTTCGTATTAGCTTCTGTAGCTGGCGTTTATCTTGACGTAGTCGTAGGAGAAATCGCAGGTCCACACGGTAGCTACGGCCGCACCGCGGCCCAGCACGATGCGAATACCAATGTCGCTCTGCTGCATGATGCGCTGACCGTCTTCTTCACGGTAGCTAGCAGCTCGCCCACCCTGTTCTGCAACCAGCACATCGTCCAGATACAGCTTGATACGTTCAACATCAAGATCGGCAATACCGGCATAACCGATCGCCGCGAGGATACGGCCGAGATTGGGGTCAGATGCAAAGAAGGCTGTTTTTACCAAAGGTGAACGCGCTACCGCGTAAGCAATCTGCTTGCACTCCGCCTTGCTCTTGCCACCTTCAACCACAACCGCCATAAACTTCGTCGCACCTTCGCCATCGCGCACGATAGCCTGCGCCAGTATGGTGGCAACCTCGGTCACAACAGCCTGCAGTTGTTTGTATGCATCACTGTCTGCCTGGGTAATGGCGGCTGCGCCGCTCTTGCCGGTCGCAATCAGCATCAGTGCATCATTGGTTGAGGTGTCACCATCGACCGTAATGCAGTTAAACGAGACATCGCTGGCCTGGCTGACCATATGCTGAAGCATGGGTAGCGCCACGGCCGCATCGGTGGCGATGTAACCCAGCATGGTTGCCATGTTTGGGTGGATCATGCCGGAGCCCTTGGCGATACCGGTAACGGTGACCATAGCCCCGCCCAGTTTGATCTGGCGCGACACCGCCTTGCCAACAATATCAGTGGTCATGATGGCTTGTGATGCATCAAACCAGTTGTCAGCTTTCAGATTGGCGACACAGCCCGGCAATCCTGCAACCACTTTTTCCACAGGCAAGGGTTCCATAATGACGCCGGTGGAAAACGGCAATACCTGTTCCGGTGCGCAGCCCAGCAGTTTGGCTGCTGCAGCGCAGGTGGCACGCGCGCTGGCCATGCCCTGCTCTCCCGTCCCTGCATTTGCATTGCCTGTGTTGATGACCAGCGCACGTATACCCTTAGCCGTAGCCAGATGTTCTTTCGCCACGATGACAGGTGCGGCGCAAAAGCGGTTTTGCGTAAACACGCCAGCCACGGTCGATTGCGGATCAATTTGTATGATCAGCAGATCTTTTCGATTGGGTTTCTTGATATTGGCTTCTGTAGTGCCCAGCAGCACCCCCTTGACGGGGAGCAGCTCTGTGGCAACAGGGGAGATTAAATTAACCGGCATGTTTAGTATCTTCCACCTGTGCGGTGTATATAGTTGTTCATTTCAACCGACTGCATGTTCATGCGCCTCACTATGCCATGCACATGACGCACTATCCCGCGCATCACGTAGTACACAATAGCGGGGTTGGTATTGAGCAGGCTTTCAAACTGAGCGCGCTCCAGCAGTATCACTTTGCTATCTTTTTTCACTTGCACGGTAGCGCTGATCTGCGTCGCATCTCCGCCGACAAAGGTAATGATTCCTGCAATATCACCCGGCTGCAATAAATGAAGCGTGGCTTTTTCACCCCTGACCGTCGCTGTCGCCTCAACTTCACCGGTGGCCAATATCATCAGGGTTTTTTCCAGCTTAATGTCATCCGGACGCAGCAGGTATTCTCCCGCCTTGTAATCGTGCACTGTCATGCTGCTTGCCAGCACTTCAATTTCGGCATCACGCAATTCTGAAGTTAAATCAGAATTGTGCAAAACCCTCATTATCAATTCGTCCGCTGTCATTGGTTTATCCCCCTTAAATAATCAACTCAACTTTCCATGGCATTGCTTGAACTTCTTTCCTGAGCCGCATGGGCACGGGTCATTCCGACCGACCTTTTCTCCGGAGCGAACAAATGGTGCTTTCTCAGCATTGTCGGCGGCTTCATTTTGGCCCAGTGCTTCCTCATAATCCGCATGGTGATACTGAACATTTGCCGGCGCATGCGGCGCTTCCGCTGCTTCGATATCCTGCTCACTGCGGATTTGCACGTTCATCAGGGTTTGCGTCACATCGCTCTTCACGCTCTCCAGCATATTTGAAAACAGTTCAAATGCCTCGCGCTTATACTCCTGCTTTGGGCTCTTCTGGGCATAACCGCGCAAATGGATGCCCTGACGCAAATGATCCAGCGCACCCAGATGTTCACGCCAATGGGTATCCAGACTCTGCAGCATGACGAGACGTTCATAGCCATGCATGACCTCGGCGCCTACGCGATCCACTTTGGCCTGATACTGCTGCTGCGCAGTAGCCAATATGCGGTCGCTCAAACCATGCTCATCAAGATTTTTGTCCTGCTCCAGCAACTGCATCAGCGGCAGATGCAACTGATACTCAGCCAAGATTGCTTTTTCCAGACCCTGCACGTCCCACTGCTCCTCCATGCTGCCCGGAGTGATATATTCACTGATGGTATTGTGCAAAACACCATCGCGCATCGCCGTGATGGTTTCGGAAATATCCGTACTGTCCATCAATTCATTGCGCTGCTGGTAAATCACCTTGCGCTGATCGTTGGAGACGTCATCGTATTCGAGAATTTGCTTGCGCATGTCGAAGTTGCGCGCTTCCACTTTGCGCTGCGCGTTTTCAATCGCACGTGTCACCCATACATGTTCGATCGCCTCGCCCTCGGGGAGTTTGAATTTGTTCATAATCGCGGCGACACGATCCGAAGCAAATATCCGCAACAGGGGATCCTCAAGCGACATGTAGAAACGGCTGGAACCCGGATCGCCCTGGCGGCCCGCGCGTCCGCGTAACTGATTATCAACGCGCCGCGACTCATGCCGTTCGGTACCAATAATATGCAAACCGCCGCTTGCCACCACCTGCTCGTGAACTGGCTGCCACTCAGTGCGCAACTGTGCAATGCGCAGGCTGCGTGTAGCATCATCCAGTGTGCTATCCATGCGCACCAGTTCAATCGGCTTTTCCACGTTGCCGCCCAGCACAATATCTGTACCGCGTCCTGCCATATTAGTCGCAATGGTCACCATCTTGGGACGCCCCGCCTGGGCCACAATCTCGGCTTCGCGCGCATGCTGCTTGGCATTCAGTACCTGATGCGGCAGCTTTTCCTTATCCAGCAGGCCGGACAGCAGCTCCGAGGTTTCAATCGAGGTCGTACCCACCAGCACCGGCTGACCTCGTTCGTAGCAATCACGAATATCGCGGATTACAGCCTGATATTTCTCCGTCGCGCTCAGATACACCTGGTCCATCAGGTCGACGCGGACTGTCGGACGGTGCGGTGGCACAATTACCGTCTCCAGACCGTAAATCTGCTGGAATTCAAATGCTTCGGTATCCGCAGTGCCTGTCATTCCGCTCAGCTTGCTATACATGCGGAAATAATTCTGGAAAGTGATAGAAGCGAGCGTCTGGTTCTCCTTCTGTATTGCCACGCCTTCTTTCGCTTCCACTGCCTGATGCAGGCCGTCAGACCAACGCCTGCCCGGCATCATGCGTCCGGTAAATTCATCCACTATCACCACTTCATCGTTCTGCACCACATAGTTCTGGTCGATGTGATACAGCACATGTGCCTTCAGTGCAGCATAGAGGTGATGAATGAGCGTGATATTTGCCGGGTCATACAGGCTGCCGCCCGCTGGCAACAAACCTGCCTTTGCGAGCAGTTCTTCAGCGTGCTCATGACCCGACTCGGTCAGCAGAATTTGCTGATTCTTCTCATCAACGCTGTAGTCACCCGGACCTTCTTCTTCATCCGGGAGAAATTCCGCCTGGCGAACCAATTTTGGCACCAGCTTGTTCATGCTGGTGTAGACGTCCAGATTGTCATCCGCCTGGCCGGAAATAATCAGCGGTGTACGGGCTTCGTCAATCAGGATTGAGTCTACTTCGTCCACGACGCCGAAATTCAACCCCCTCTGGAAACGCTCATTGGCCTCGGTGGCCATATTGTCGCGCAGGTAATCAAAACCGAATTCATTGTTCGTGCCATAGGTGATGTCTGCGGCATAGGCGGATTGCTTGTCTGCATGATCCATCTGCGACAGGATAACGCCCACTGAGAGCCCGAGAAAACGATACAGGCGACCCATCCATTCGGCATCCCGTTTGGCCAGATAATCGTTCACCGTAACGACGTGCACACCCTTGCCGGACAAGGCATTCAAATAGGCCGGCAGCGTTGCCATCAGAGTTTTACCTTCACCGGTGCGCATCTCGGCAATTTTGCCGTAATGCAGCACCATGCCGCCGATTAATTGCACATCGAAATGGCGCATCTGCAGCGCGCGTCGCCCGCCTTCGCGCACCACGGCAAACGCTTCCGGCAACAACGCATCCAAAGTTTCACCCTGCTGTACACGCTGCTTAAAATCGGTGGTTTTGGCGCGCAGTTCATCATCGGTCAGTCCTTCGATTTGCGTTTCAAACGCATTTATTGCAATTACGGTCTGGCGATACTGTTTTAGCAGGCGGTCATTACGGCTGCCAAATACACTTTTAAGCAAATTGGAAATCATGTTCTAAATTTTCTTCTCTATAACGATATATTCGGACACTGCGAATAAAATAGGGTGAGGTTAGTCCAAACACAGGACTCCTCACCCTTGGGAAAAATTAACTAAAATCAGCTTGCGGCATTTTGCAAAAAACGCGTTGGATTTTGAGCCAGACCTTTGAACCTCACTTCAAAATGCAAGTGATTTCCGGTTGAGCGTCCAGTACTGCCCACCAAAGACAGGAGCTGCCCGCGTTTCACCACATCGCCTACATGAACAAATATTTTGGAGGCATGAGCATAACGCGTCAGAATATCGTTGCCATGATCAATTTCCACCAAATTACCAAACTGCGGATGCATAGCTGCGTAAACGACAATACCACTTGCCGCGGCATGAATTGGCGTGCCTTGGGGTACGACATAGTCCACGCCTTCGTGCATTGCACTCTTGCCTGTAAAAGGATCAACACGCCAGCCAAAGTTAGACGAAAACCAGCCTGAACTGACAGGTTGTATTGTATTCAGCATTTTTTTTCTAAGCCTGTCCTGTTGCAGCAACGTCTCCAGCGCAGCCAATTTGTCACCTCTATCCGTCATCAGGGCGGACAAGTCCCCCAGCTGCTGATTCATACTGACCAGACTGATATCTTGCTGACCAGCAGGCACGTAAGCTCCACCCTGGGCAGGTACCTTGCTAAAGTCAATTTCCTGCGGCTTCATGCCTGCGACTTTCACCAGGCGCGAGCCCAAAGAATCAAGGCGTAGCAAGCGAGCCTGCATTTGCCCCAGGCTTATCGCCATGGTATCCAGACTTTCGCGTAAATATGCTTGCTGCTTTTGCTGCTCGTGGTTTTGTGCGCTGGCTAACCAGGAACGCATCTCATTGCTTATTCTGCCTGGCTGGAAACGAACAATCGCATATTCAGCAGCAAAAACAGCCATCACAAACAGCACAAGCGTGACCGCCGTCACCGCAAGCAAATGCATACCATTCAGCGAAACACTGCGTGTTTTTGCCAAATTATTGGAAACTAGAATAATATTCATAACTCTTCCTTACAATTAACCTCAGCCACCTTGTCGCAACGCTTAAATTCCTTTTTCACGTCCAACCAGGAACTTCGCCAAATATCGGGCAAAGTACGGCAACTTCGCGCATTTCAATTACATTACGAACAAATCGCCCCGCCTTCGTTACTGCGTTCCAGCCACGTTGCGCAAATAGAAGACAAAGTTTTAATTTTGGCAGCAAACAATAGCGCTGTTGCTGCCAAATTGCGTCAATTGGCACCACAATTGATTGGCCAGCTTGCGTTGCAAGGCTGTGAGGTTACTGGAATTCAAGTCAGGGTGCAAGTAACCCTGCCACCCACTACCCACTCAACCCGCCCGTCCTCCCTGAGCGAGCGAGGTAGGCAGCAGCTAACTAATTTGGCCGTGGCGCTGTCAGATTCACCATTAAAAAGCGCATTGGAACGACTCGTCAGGTATAAAAAAGATAATAAATAAAAAATAACGCAATTGCAGCCGTCAAATCAGGATGCGCCAGCCTATTAATACGTAGCGTTCTAAAATGAACAACAGTGCAAAAATCAATAGCGAGAAAAATACGAATCGGGCAATTTTCCAGGCAAGCTTGAGAAAGCGCCGATTATTGGTAAACAGGTACATGCCAATTGATAGCGCGATAGCAATTGCGGAGAGTATGAACAAAAGTCGCAATATAAGCATAGCTTAGCCAGTCTGGACTTTGGTAAACTTCACAGCCACTTAAGCACGGAACCCAAAGAAATCAGGCCGTATAGAATGAAGGCGGACAAGAATCAAGCCAACTGCAACTGCAAGCGCAAGAAATCTGGTGCTTCTTCATTTTTGTCGAATGTGACATATTCCCATGCCTGCTCATCAGACAGCAAGGCACGCAGCAGGGCATTATTAAGCGCATGGCCGGATTTATAACCAGAGAACGCGCCAATTAACGGGTGACCAAGCAGATACAGATCGCCTATGGCATCCAGCACCTTGTGCTTGGCAAACTCATCGTCGGAGCGCAGACCATCTGGATTCAGCACGCGGTATTCATCCATCACGATGGCATTATCCAGATTGCCGCCGAGCGCCAATCCCTGCGAACGCATATATTCAACCTCATGCATAAAACCGAAGGTGCGGGAACGGCTCACCTCTTTGATGTACGAGTGTTCACCCAAATCTACTGTGACCTGTTGTTTGGTATTGGTAAACACGGGATGGGGAAAACTGATGGTGAAATTCAGTTTGTAGCCGTTATAAGGGTCGAAACGCACCCATTTGTCCCCGTCCTTGACTTCGACAGTTTTAAGGATGCGGATGAATTCCTTTGCGGTCGATTGTTCGACTATCCCGGCTGACTGAATCAAAAAAATGAACGTCCCCGCACTGCCATCCATGATAGGCACTTCCGAACTGTTCATCTCAACAATAGCGTTATCTATGCCCATACCCGCAAATGCCGACATCAGGTGCTCTATCGTCGCCACGCGAGCACCATCCGCCTCCAGACAGGTGGACAATCTGGTGTCGTGCACTGCATGTGCTTCGGCCCGCAACATTCTCACCGGGCTTAAATCCACGCGATGAAAAACGATGCCATGATTGACAGGGGCAGGCTTCAAGGTCAGCAAGACCTTTTCCCCGGTGTGCAAACCCACTCCCGTCGCCTGCACCGAATTTTTCAGCGTGCGTTGCTTAACCATATCCCTATCTACCCTGTATTCCCCAGGCCGCCCTATATTAAAGTCCTGCCTTATTAGATCTCTGCGTATTTTAGCACAGCTTTCTGTGTCACCCCCTTCAGGGTAAGTCCAACTATATGAATCAACTAGCTAGCTATCAATCCGCCTGTTTGCGCAGGAATGAAGGGATATCCAGTGTTTCCACACCCGATTGCTTCATCGCCTCCACGGTGGCTTCGCGATGGCGATTGGTGCGCATAACCGCCGGCATTTCCAGTTCGCGATAATCCACACCAAGCGCATCATGGGTACCGGTACGCTGCTGTTGTTCATAAGCCAATACAGGTTTTTGCTGGCTCGCACGCGGCTTGCCCAAGCCCGTCGCAACAATCGTGACGCGCAATGCATCACCCATATTCTCATCAAAAACCTGACCCACAATCACGGTTGCATCATCAGCCGCCACACTGCGTACACAGCTCATCACATCCTTATACTCACGCATGGTGAAATTTGCACTGGCGGTAATATTCACCAGCACACCGCGTGCGCCAGACAAATCCACGTCTTCCAGCAAGGGACTGGACATCGCGCTCTTGGCCGCTTTTTGCGCCCTGTCCGTACCCGTGGCGGTAGCCGAGCCCATCATCGCCATGCCATTCTCCGACATCAGTGTTCTAACGTCGGCAAAATCCACGTTGATCATGCCATCCACATTGATCACTTCGGCGATGCCTGCAACCGCACCCTGCAATACGCCGTTGGAGGCGCGATAGGCCTCTATCAATGTAGTGTCTTCGCCCAGCACAGTCATCAGTTTTTCATTGGGCACGATGATCAGCGAATCCACGAATTCGGTCAGGGCTTCAATGCCAGCCTGAGCCAGTTGCATGCGCTTGCGTTCGTGTTCAAACGGTTTGGTCACGACTGCCACCACCAGTATGCCCATTTCTTTCGCAACTTGCGCCACAACTGGGGCTGCTCCGGTACCTGTTCCTCCACCCATACCCGCGGTAATGAAAACCATATCCACACCCACCAGTATTTCCGCAATGCGCTCTCGGTCCTCGAGGGCGGCGGCTTGACCCACTTCCGGCTTGGCTCCTGCGCCCAAACCCTTCGTCAGTGTTTTTCCTATCTGCATCTGGGTAACCGCTTTGTTACCCCTGAGTGCTTGCACGTCGGTGTTGATGGCGACAAATTCCACCCCCTGCACGGCCTGCTCTATCATGTGATTGATTGCATTACCGCCACAGCCACCCACACCAATGACTTTAATTAAAGCACCCTGTATCTGCGCATCCACGATTTCAAACATAATTATTTCTCCCCTCTAAAATTATAAACCAGCACCCTGTACCCAATCCCAATAAATCTTAAAAATTCTTCTGCATCCAAACCTTCATACGCGCCAACACATCTCCCAGCGAAGCAGATTGCATGCGCGCCACAGTATTGCGCTGCTGCTGCTCCATGCCGTATTGCAATAATCCGATCGCCGTTGCAAAGCGCGGTGTTTTAACCACGTCTGCCAGGCCGCCGACATAACGCGGCAAACCCAGACGCACCGGCATATGAAATATTTCCTCGCCCAGTTCAACCATGCCCTGCATCGCACTGCTCCCCCCGGTGATGACGATGCCGGAGGAAAGCAAATCTTCAAAGCCGCTGCGGCGCAATTCAGCCTGTACCAGCGAATACAACTCTTCCACTCGCGGCTCAATTACCTCCGCCAGTGTCTGTCGTGACAACATGCGTGTACCGCGCTCACCCACGCCTGGCACCTCTATCGGCGCATCGTTGGCGAGCTGACGCAAAGCACAGCCATATTTGATCTTGATGTCTTCCGCATCCTTGGTTGGCGTGCGCAAAGCCATCGCGATATCGTTGGTGATCTGGTCACCGGCAATCGGTATCACTGCAGTATGGCGTATGGCGCCGCCGGTAAATATCGCCACATCCGTGGTACCGCCGCCGATGTCCACCAGACACACCCCCAGCTCTTTTTCATCGTCCGCCAGCACAGCTTTGCTCGAAGCCAGCGGCTGCAAAATCATCTCGCTCACTTCCAGCCCGCAGCGATGCACGCACTTCAAAATATTCTGCACCGCTGCAACGGCGCCGATAACAATGTGGACTTCGACTTCCAGCTTCATGCCACTCATACCCAGCGGCTTTTTTATCCCCTCTTGTCCATCGATGGTGAACTCCTGCTCGATAATATGCAGTGTCTGCTGGTCACTCGGAAGACTCAGCGAACTGGCGGTTTCAACGACACGATCTACGTCCGCTTGCGTCACCTCTTTATCCTTGATCTTGATCATGCCCTTGCCGTTGGCGCCCTTTATATGGCTGCCGGCAATCCCGGTTATAACAGAGGTGATTTTGCAGTCAGCCATCAGTTCGGCTGTTTCAAGCGAGCGTTGAATGGCAGACACAGTCGCATCAATATTCACCACCATGCCTTTTTTCATTCCGGATGAATCGTGCATGCCCACACCGGTTACCTCCAGTGTGCCTTCCGGCATAATCTCACCGACGATAGTAACGATTTTGGACGTGCCAATATCCATACCCACTATTATATTTTTGGTGTCCCTGTTTATTCTCATAGCCATACCCTCTAAACCCTGCTCTCTGAATTTTTCTTTGCCATTTTCATGCCAGCTGTACCCCTGGCAGCGCTCATCTGGTTGGCAGAAAAGCCATTACGATAGCGCAAATCAACGTAATTAAGCTTGTGTGCCACCGACGCCAGACTGTAGGGATACACAGCTACAAATCTCGCCAGACGTTGCTGCATCTGTTCACGACCAAGCTCCAGCAGCATGCCGTTATCGAGCCGAAGCTGCCACGCATAGCGCGGCGACAAATTAATCTGCGCGATGCTTCTTTGCACGGCAGCAAGTTGCTGGCTGAATGTCGCATACAACTCCGCAACTTGCATGGAAGTATCCGGCTCACCATTAAAATCCGGCAACGGCAACTTGCTCTGCCCAGCAAACACCTCGCCATAAGTATTGACCAGCGCAGCACTATTCCAGCGCGCCATCGCCACATGCTCCTCCAGTGTCACCTCAAGGCCCCATGGAAAATGTCGCCTAACACTCACCTTGCGCACCCACGGCAGTTGCTCGAAAGATCGTCTGGTTTGCTCAATATCCACGGTGAAAAAACTGCCGTTCACTGCACGCTTTACCAGCTGGTTCAGCTGTATCAAATCTACCTGTTTGGGTGCATTGGTTAACTGCACCGTACGCAATTTAAATACCGGCAACTGCAAGGCATAATGCATCAGGCTATATGCCACCAGCACAAGACTGATACCAAACAGCAAGGTCGCACTGATGCGTAACAAATGCGGTTTATCCCACATTACCCTCTCCCCATCCCTCTGCCGCACGCGGTAGAGGGTGCAAACGTGAATGTCATTCTTTAACCCCGGCCAGTCCCAATATTTCCATAACCAACTGTTCAAAACTCTTGCCCGCCTCACGCGCTGCCATCGGCACCAGGCTATGATCCGTCATGCCGGGAGAGGTGTTGATTTCGAGCAAATATAATTTGTCATGCTCGTCTTTCAGAAAATCCACGCGCCCCCAACCCGCTCCACCTATCACCGCAAATGCCTGCTGTGCCAGATGCTGCATCTCTGCTTCTTTTTCTGGCGACAGACCACTCGGACAAAGATATCGGGTGTCATCACGCAAATATTTCGCTTCGTAGTCGTAAAACTCATTCGCGGGTTCAATTTTGATTACCGGCAATGCCTGCTTTCCCAGTATGGCTGCAGTGTACTCACCGCCGCCGATATACTTTTCGGCAATCACCAGGGTGTCATGCCTGGCTGCCTCGGCATAAGCTGCCGGCAATTCGGCCACCCTCTTGACCTTGCTGATACCCACACTACTTCCTTCATTCGCCGGCTTGACGAATAGCGGCAAGCCCAGCTGTTGCACCACTGCGTTCCAGTCGCTGCTTTGCGTTAGCAAGGTGTAATCAGGCACAGGCAAATTCATCGCCTGCCACACCAGCTTGGTGCGAAACTTGTCCATCGCCAATGCGCTCGCCATCACCCCGCTGCCGGTATACGGTATACCCATCAGTTCCAGCGCACCCTGCACCGTGCCATCTTCTCCGTAACGACCGTGCAACGCGATGAAGACGCGCTTGAACCCCTGCTCCTCCAGCGTGTGCAAGCCCTGTGTGGCGGGGTCAAATGCATGCGCATCCACACCACTGCGATGTAGTGCGGCCAGCACTGCGGCACCGCTCTTGAGCGACACTTCTCGTTCGGCGGAGCGACCACCAAACATCACAGCTACCTTGCCAAATTCTGCGGGATTCATTTTTTTATCACCGGTGTTCATTTCATTTTGCGCTCTTTAATTTTTTTGTCCTGATTCATGATTGCCTCGCCTACGATGCGCACCTCGGGGTGCAGGTCAACACCCGTCTGCTGCAGCACGACTGCCCGCACCTCATCAATCAAATTTTCAATATCAGCTGCCGTGGCATGACCGATATTCACAATAAAGTTGGCATGCTTTTCCGATACCTGCGCGCCGCCCATTTTTCTGCCTTTCAAGCCACTGAGTTCGATCAGCCTTGCCGCATGGTCATTTGGCGGATTACTAAATACCGAACCCGCATTCGGCAAGTTCAGCGGCTGTGTCGTGATACGTTTGTTCAGCAGCGTCTTGATCTCTTTGCGTGAGATTTCACCATCGCCATTTTCCAGTCTGAACCAGCCGCCTGCAAATATTTCGGATGCCGGATTTGAACCAGCCCTCACCTCTTTCCGTTGCAGGTGCCGGTAAGCAATTTCGTAATCGGACGAAAAACGTTCATGCACCTTCCCACCTCGATCAACCGTCTGCACCCGCTCGACCACATTCCATGTTTCGCTGCCGTAACACCCGGCATTCATCGTCAGCATGCCGCCGACCGTGCCCGGAATACCGGCAAAAAATTCACCGCCGCGCAAATTATTATTCGCCGCAAAACGTGCCAGTTTTGCCCCCGGCACTCCTGCCTGCGCGTAGATCAATCCATCATCCTCTAGCCTCAGTTCGCTCAAGGCTGCATGCAACAGCAACACCGTACCGCGCCAACCGCCGTCACGCACCAGCAGATTACTGCCCAAGCCCACTGTCAGCAGTGGCTCATCTGCAGGAAGAGCGTGCAAAAATACAATCAGATCCGCCAGATCCGCCGGCTGGTATAGTCGCTGCGCAAGACCTCCCGCTCTCCAGCTGGTGTAGCGACTCATATCCACGTCCATGCACAACTTGCCACGCAGGCCTTGCGGAATTAGATTTGTCGCTTCCGTCATATTCATCCTGTATATCCTGTAGGGTGCGCCGTGCGCACCATGGTGCGCACGGCGCACCCTACGATGTTTTTGCTCAAGAATTTAAATGTGCGATTCACTTCTTTTCCTGGGCCATATTTTTAACTTGTGCAGCAACCGCACCGATTGAACCCGCACCCATGGTAATCACCACGTCTCCAGCCTGTGCTATCTGCAAAATCGACTGCGGCATATCCTGAATATTTTCAACGAACACTGCCTCAGTGTGTCCTGCCACTCTCAAGGCTCGCATCAACGCGCGACCGTCTGCCGCGACGATGGGCGCTTCGCCAGCGGCATATATCTCAGCCAGCAGGAGGGCATCTACCCCGCCCATTATTTTTACAAAATCTTCAAACAGATCACGGGTACGGGTGTAACGGTGCGGCTGAAATGCCAGCACCAGCCGCCTGCCGGGAAATGCACCGCGTACCGCCGAAAGCGTTGCGGCCATTTCAACAGGGTGATGGCCATAGTCATCCAGCAAGGTAAAGCTGCCACCACTGGCCAGTGGAATTTCTCCATAACGCTGGAAGCGACGCCCCACCCCTTCAAACTCCGACAGGGCAGCCGCAATTGCGCTGCCCTCAACACCCACTTCAAGCCCAACCGCAATCGCGGCCAGTGAATTCAGCACGTTGTGGAAGCCAGGTAAATTCAGGGTGATTTCAAGATCCAGCGGCATGGTGTTGTGCCGGCACAAGGCGGTAAAGCGCATTTTTCCATCCTGATGTCGCACATTCACCGCACGTATTTGCGCATCTTCGGACAAACCGTAAGTCGTAATGGGCTTGCTGATACGCGGCATGATCTCGCGTATATGCACATCATCCACACACAACATGGCGCGTCCATAAAATGGCAGGTGTTCGATAAAATCAACAAATGCCTGCTGCAGTTTCGCAAAATCATGACCATAGGTTTCCATATGATCGGCATCTATATTTGTCACAATCGCCAGTATGGGATGCAGGTGCAGGAAGGAAGCATCCGACTCATCCGCTTCAACCACAATATAGTCACCGCTGCCCAGCTTGGCATTGGTGCCACTGCTGTTCAGCTTGCCGCCGATGACAAAGGTCGGATCAAGGCCGCCTTTCGCCAGCACACTGGCAGTCAAACTTGTCGTCGTGGTTTTCCCATGCGTGCCTGCAACCGCAATTCCCTGCTTCAGCCGCATTAATTCAGCCAGCATCACGGCGCGGGGAACCACTGGGATGTTGCGCATGCGCGCCGCCAGCACTTCTGGATTATCGTTGCTGACGGCAGTGGAGACCACCACCGCATCCGCATTCACCAAGTGACTTTCTGCATGCCCCACATAGACAGTCGCGCCCAGCTTTTTCAAACGCTGGGTTGCCGCGTTATCGGCCAGGTCCGAACCGCTTACCTGGTAACCCAGGTTGAGCAACACTTCCGCGATACCGTTCATACCGACACCGCCTATGCCGACGAAATGAATATTTTTTATCTTGTGTTTCACCCTGCCAACTCCTTGCAAACCTGTGCCACCCGCTGTGCTGCCGCAGGCTGTGCCAATGCACGAGCAGCCACTGCCATGCTTAGCGCTTTATCGCGTGTTAACTCTTCCAATATCGAAGCCAATCGTCGCGCTGTTAATTCAGTTTGCGGCAGCAAAATCGCCGCGCCTTTATCGCTTAAAAATTTTGCGTTACCCGTCTGGTGATCATCCACTGCAAACGGGAAAGGAATCAGGATACTGGCTACACCTGCAGCCGCCAGCTCCGCCACGGTTAGAGCACCCGCGCGGCAAATCACCACATCGGCCCACGCGTAATATTGCGCCATATCATCCAGAAAGGGTTTCACTTCAGCCGTCATACCCGCTTGTAAATAATATTCCTGTACATCCGCAAAGTGCTTCTTGCCGGTCTGATGAATTACCCTGGGCTCAAGCGTTTCCGGCATGCAAAACAATGCCTGCGGCAAACACTCATTAATTGCCTGCGCACCCAGACTGCCGCCCACTACCAGTACATTCAACACCCCGCTTCGTGCCTTGTATCTTTGTTGCGGCTCAGGCAGCACGGCGATGCTGTCGCGCACCGGATTGCCGCACCATTCAGCCCGTTTCAGCACATTCGGAAAACCACTCATGACGCGGTCAGATATTTTTGCCAATGCCTTGTTACTCATTCCCGCCACGGAATTCTGCTCGTGTATTACCAAAGGCTTGCGCAGCAACGCCGCGATAATTCCGCCCGGAAAAGTGATATATCCGCCCATCCCCAACACCACATCCGGCCGGTAGCGGAACATCGCCACCACGCTCTGCCACAAGGCAATCAACAAATTGAACGGCAACATCAATTTGCGCAGCAAACCCTTGCCACGCAAACCGGAGAAGCGCACCCATGCAACTTCATAACCATGTTTGGGCACCAACTCGGCTTCCATACTGTTGGGCGCACCCAGCCAGGTGACTTTCCAGCCTTCGGCACGCAGCACGTCGGCAACTGCAAGGGCGGGAAAAATGTGACCACCTGTGCCACCGGCCATGATTAATATCGATCTAGCCATGACATACCTCTACTCGCCATGTAGGAGCGCAGCTTGCTGCGCGATTTTTTTGAAGAGCAATCGCCCGATACCCAAAGGGTACAAGAACCTCTGCGAGGTGAATCGGGCTCCTACACTGTGGCATTACACTATCCAAAGTTGTTTCCAATAATCTGCTAATACTTTGCATACGATTTTGGCTACGGCCGCCACTGCGTGGCTTCACTTGCTGAAACAAGTTAGCCTGCACCGAAACAGACGGCTCATTCAAGATTGGATTCATATCGGCAATCCCCGCATGAGCCGTCTGTTTTCCCAATCAATCCTTAGCAATAGCGCTATCGCAACACAATTCACCACCACGCCACTGCCGCCATAACTCATCAGTGGCAGCGTCAGGCCCTTGGTGGGAAGCACGCCCATGTTCACGCCGATATTGATCATCGCCTGTATCCCCAGCCAGGCAGCGATACCTTGCGCGACAAGCGCGGCAAACAATCGATCCAGCATGGCAGCTTGTCGGCCGATAGCAAAAGCACGCACTATCAGCCAGCCAAATAAAACTATCACCGCACTTATGCCAACAAACCCCAGCTCCTCCGCAATCACTGCGAGCAGAAAGTCGGTGTGCGCTTCCGGCAGATAAAATAATTTCTCAATACTTGCGCCCAACCCCACCCCCAGCCATTCACCCCGTCCAAATGCAATCAGGGCATGACTTAACTGATATCCTTTGCCATACGGGTCTGCCCAAGGATCCATAAAACTGGTCACGCGTTGCAAACGATAGGGCGAAAATACAATCAATGCCGTAAACGCTGCCGGCAAGGCCAAAAGCAACGCGGCGAACACCTTGAACTTGTACCCACCCAGCCAGAGTGTGCTCATCGCTATCGCGCATATCACCACAAAAGCACCCATGTCCGGTTCAGACAGCAGCAACACTCCCACCACCAGCATCACAATAAACATAGGCATAAATGCCTTGCTGAAACTGTCCTTCACGATGCCTTTGCGCACGGTGTAGTCGGCTGCATACAAAACCACAAACAGCTTCATCAATTCGGAAGGCTGCAGATTAAATACGAACAATGACAGCCAGCGACGGCTACCATTTACCTCTTTTCCGACTCCCGGAATCAAAACCAGTATCAACAAAAACACACCCAGCATAAATAAATACGGGGCGAATTTTTGCCAGACCTTTGATGGCATTTGAAATACCAGCGAACCGGCGAGCAGTCCCAGAAAAACATACAGCCCGTGACGCATCAAATAATAACTTTGCTGGTAACCGGTGGATTTCGCCGCTTCCGCTGTTGCAATCGAAGAGGAATAAACCATCACCAGCCCCAGTGACAGCAATGCAATCACAATCCAGGTCAATACATTGTCGTATTCAGCTGTCTGGGCATTCTGCCCATCCGGATTAAAAAGTCTGAAGCCGGATAATTTAAGGCTGCTTAATTCCATGCGGCCTCCGCTTCCAGTGCGCGCACTGCACTGATAAACACTTCGGCGCGATGCACATAATTGCGGTACATGTCAAAGCTTGCGCAAGCGGGTGACATCAGCACCGCATCACCGGCCTGCGCCTGCGCCGCACACTGCCTTACCGCATCGTTCATATCGCTTGCATACAGCAGTGGCACATCACAGGTTTGCAAGGCTGCGGCAATCTTGTCGGCATCACGACCGATTAACACCACGGCGCGCGCATGCTGGGACACGGCTGCAGCCAGCGGCGAGAAATCCTGCCCCTTGCCATCGCCGCCCAGAATAACCACAACGCGCCTGCCCATGCCCTTGAGAGCAGCAACGGTCGCACCCACATTGGTACCTTTGGAGTCATCGTAATAAATGACATCCCTGATTTCTGCAACTGCTTCCACGCGATGCGGCAAGCCCTTGAAGTTGCGCAACCCATCCAGCAAGAGCGGCAAGGGCAAATCAATCGCGCGGCACAGTGCCAGTGCGGCCAGCGCATTGGCCACGTTATGCATGCCTTCCACCTGCAATTCGCTCGCCTTCAGCACGCGCTGCTTACCCTGCACCAGCCAGAGATCCGCATCTGCGTTTTCGATACCCCAATCGTCAGCACCCACAGGCGGGCTGTTCACACCGAAGCTGATGTGTTTGCGCTCCAGCAATGCCATTGCAGAACTGTCCGCATCATCGCGATTCAAAACTTGCACCCCTCCCTGTCCGTTGGCACGGAAAATCCGTGCCTTGGCAGCGATGTACTCGCCCATGTCGCTGTAACGATCCATATGATCTTCGCTGATGTTCAGCACGGTGGCGGCATCCGCGTTGAGAGTGTGTGTCGTTTCAAGCTGGAAACTGGACAACTCCAGCACCCATATATCGGGGTGCTTTCCCTTGCGCTGCATCAGTACATCCAGCACTGCCGGTGAAATATTGCCGGCCACCAGTGTTTCTTTGCCTGCCGCACGGCACATCGCGCCGACCATGCTGGTCACTGTTGTCTTGCCATTGCTGCCACTGATGGCAACAATCTTTGGCACTTTCTTTTTCGGCAGGGCCAGTGCAAACAACTCGATGTCGCCCACAATCGGCAACCCTTTGGCCGCCGCTTTCACCACGAATGGATCACGCAATGGCACACCGGGACTAATCGCAATCAGTTCTATGCCATCGAGCAACTCACTGCGGAAGATATCGCAGCGCACCTCCACCTGTGGAAACTGCGTATGCAATAAATCGAGTGATGGCGGGTGGTCACGACTGTCGGCAACGCGCACGCGCGCACCCTGCGCACTCAACCAGCGCACAAGCGATAAACCGGTCTCCCCGAGACCCAGTACCAACACCGATTTGTCAGCCCATTGCTTCATTTATTCCTATCTCAACTTAAGTGTTGCCAAACCAATCAGCACCAGCATCATGGTGATAATCCAGAACCTCACAACCACTTGCGTCTCTTTCCAGCCTTTTTGTTCAAAATGATGGTGCAAAGGCGCCATCAGTAAAATTCGTTTGCCTGTTCCATAACGCCGCCTGGTGTACTTGAAATACGACACTTGCATCATCACCGATACGGCTTCCAGCACAAACACACCGCCCATGATGAACAGCACCAGCTCCTGGCGAATAATCAAGGCCACCGTACCCAGTGCCGCACCGAGCGCAAGTGCACCCACGTCACCCATAAACACTTCAGCCGGATAAGCGTTGAACCACAGAAAGGCCAGCCCCGCACCCGCAATTGCGGCGCAGAATACCGCCAGTTCGCTGGCGCCCTGAATATAGGGAATAGCCAAATATTTCGAGAACACCACGTGCCCTGCAACATAGGCAAAAATAGCCAGCGCACTGCTTACCATTACTACCGGCATAATGGCCAGACCATCCAGGCCATCCGTCAGATTCACCGCGTTACTACTGCCGACGATGACCAAATAACTCACCACGATGAAAACAAATCCAGCCATTGGTATCGCTATATTCTTGAAAAATGGCACGATCATTTCCGTATGAGCAGGTGTGGTGGCATGCTGCAACAGGTACACACCGACCACCAGCGCGATGACCGATTGCCCCGACATCTTGGCCCGTGCAGACAATCCCTTGGGGTTGCGATGCACCACTTTGCGGTAATCATCCACCCAGCCAATCGCACCAAATCCCAACGTGCTCAACAACACCACCCATATATAATGGTTGCGCAGATCTCCCCATAACAGGGTGGTGATCCCGATTGCCACCAGTATCAGGGCACCGCCCATAGTGGGCGTACCCGCCTTGATAAGATGTGTTTGCGGGCCATCGCTGCGCACAGACTGACCTATTTTATACGCGGTCAGTTTGCGTATCATGAATGGTCCCAACAGGAAAGTTATAAACAACGCTGTCATCGCAGACAATACAGCGCGCAGCGTAATATAGTTGAATACGCTGAATGTGCGAACGTCCTGTGCCAGCCATTGTGTCAGTGCCAATAACATGTTTTCTCCCTTGCGTTAGTGTTGTGCAGAAGCAGCGTTAGCAGCAACCAGCTCACCACTCACCAAATATTTAACGACCCGCTCCATCCTCATAAAGCGCGAGCCCTTTACCAGCACGGTGCTGTTTTTTTCCAGTTCCATATTTTCTTTTCTCAATTCGGCATCCAATGCAGCAAGCAATTCTTCAATGCTCTGAAAGTGCTGCGCACCTGCGCCAAATTCTTTCACTGCAAAGCTGCTTAACTCACCCAGTGCAAAGAGTTTGTTAACACCCAGTTGTTTCGCCTCCGCACCCAATTCCGCATGCAATGTGGCCGCCTCTATACCCAGCTCACCCATATCGCCCAGCACCAGTATTTTTTTGCCTGCCGCATGACATAGCACCTTGATAGCCGCGCGCAGCGACGCCGGATTGGCGTTATAGCTGTCATCAATCACGGTTGCACCACTTAACGCCTGCTTGCGCTGCAACCGTCCCGCGACCCCGCTGAAATTTTCCAGTCCTGCTGCAATTACTGCAGGCTCAACTTTCAGTGCAAGCGCTGCAGCGGTTGCTGCCAATGCATTGCGCACGTTATGGATGCCGGGCACATGCAGCATGGTTGTGAAATCTCCCTGCGGTGTGTGCACAGCGATGTGCGATTCAAACTCACCCTCCTGCCACTTCGCTTTAACTGCTGCCGCCGCATCCACTGCAAACTCAATGGTGGTATAGCCTGCGGCAAGTTTGCGCCATAGCGGTGCAAAATTTTCATCGGCATTTATGATCGCCACGCCCTGTTTTGTCAGACCGGAAAAAATCTCCCCCTTGGTTTCGGCAATCGCCTGCAGCGAACCCAGATTGGCCATATGCGCACTGCCGGCGTTGTTGATAATCGCCACATCCGGCCTGGCCAGCCGGGTCAGATAATCAATTTCACCGGCATGATTCATGCCCATTTCAATGACTGCATAGCGATGCTGCGCACGCAGCTTTAACAGCGTCAGCGGCATACCGATATCGTTATTGAAATTACCCTGGGTAGCCAGCACCGCCTCATTGCTTCCCGTCGCTTCACGCAACACTGCAGTGAGCATTTCCTTAACCGTGGTTTTGCCGTTGCTGCCTGTGATGCCGACCACCGGAATCTTGAACTGGTCGCGCCAGTAGCCTGCCAGCTTGCCCAGGGCCAAGCGCGTATCTTTAACCAGCAGCAATGAGCATGGCACAGCCTCACCGTGATAGCTTTCCGCATTCACCAGCGCGGCGACCGCTCCTTTTTCTGCCGATAGGGCAATAAACTGGCTACCGTCAAAATGTTCACCCTGCAGCGCGATAAACAGATCACCTGCGCTGATAGCGCGGCTGTCAGTCGAGACCGCGCTGAACTCAATATCAGTACCGATCAGCTTGCCGCCCAGCACCAGAGCGGCTGTCGACAACAGCATCATTCCTTACCCCCCCTATCATCCCGGACCTGTCGAAGGGGCCATGACTGCAGGCTGCGACGTGCCACTTCAAAATCACTGAATGGATTTTTCACGCCTTTTATTTCCTGATAGGCTTCATGTCCCTTGCCCGCTATCAATATCGTATCGACAGGCTGTGCCGTGCTGATTGCCACACTTATAGCCTGCTCGCGATCTTCGATAATTTGATAGCTGCCTGACATGCCGCTCACAATAGCGGCAATAATTTCATGGGGATTTTCACTGCGCGGATTATCGCTGGTGACAATGCTCATATCAGCCAGCTTTCCCGCCACCGTACCCATCATTGGCCGCTTACCGCGATCCCTGTCACCGCCACAGCCAAATACACAGATCAATTTTCCACCGCCGGACGCCGTCACTTCACGCAAGGCTTGCAGAACTTTTTCCAGTGCATCAGGTGTATGCGCATAATCCACCACCACAGCCGGGCGACCCGCACCGCCCAGCGACTGCATACGCCCCGGCACAGGCTTTAGTGTTGCCATTTCAAGCAAGGCTTCAGCCAAAGGCACATCACTGACCAATAGCACTGCCAGGGTGCCGAGCAAATTTTCTGCATTGAAGCGCCCTATCAGACTGCTGCTTAACGCCCCACCGCCCCAGCTGGTGTGCACCTGCATCCGGCAACCCTGCGCATCCAGTTGCAGCTTGCCACCAAATACCATGCGCAGGCCCTGCCGTTCTGCCTGCTGCAATGCCTGATCACTTAGTCCATAAGCGATCACTTCGACTTCAGCGTCCTGCAACTGCTCCGCAAGCCCGCTGCCGAATGCGTCATCCAGATTCAACACGGCATACTTCAAATGCTTCCAGTCAAACAGACGGCGCTTGGCCGCCGCATAGCTGGCCATGTCGCCGTGGTAATCGAGATGATCTCTGCTCAAATTTGTCAGCAAGGCCACGTCATATTCCACCGCATTCACACGCCCCTGCTCCAAAGCATGCGACGACACCTCCATCGCCACAGCCTGCGCGCCCTGCTGCGCATACTCGGCCAGTAAGGTATGTACCCGAATCGCATCCGGCGTGGTATTCAGCGTAGGTTGCAGATTATCCGGATAGCCATTGCCCAGGGTGCCGATCAAAGCTGCCTTGCGCCCCCTTTCATTCAGCGATTGTGCAATCCAGTGGCTGCAAGAGGTTTTGCCATTGGTGCCTGTCACACCCACCATCCATATTTTTTTCGAAGGCTGGCCGTATACCCGCGCGGCGATTTCACCCGCCTGCTGGCGCAAATCGGCCACTGCCAGGTTAGGCACATGCCAGGACTGATCCCACTTGAAATTGTGCGCATCCCAGATTACTGCATTGGCGCCTTGCGCAATTGCCTGTGCAATATATTGACGACCGTCTGTCTGCCCGCCGGGATAAGCAACAAAAGTATCGCCCGGCTTTAGCTGTCTGCTATCTGTCACGAGGCGAGTAATTTTTACGCCCAGGCTATCAATTAATTCAGGACGAAAACCTGTCCCGAGCATCGTCGAAGGATTCATGCTTCCTCCTTTATAACTTCTTTGGGAGGTTGCAACACGTTGTTCAGTGGCGCATCGTTAGGCACATTGAGCTGGCGCAATGCCGCACTCATCACATTGCTGAATACGGGTGCCGCTACCTGGCCGCCGTAATATTCCTTGCCGGCGGGTTCGTTCAGCATCACCGCCACAATCAATCGCGGATTGCTTGCCGGTGCCATACCGACAAATGACGCAACGTATTTGTCTACATAATGACCATTTTCCAGTTTATGCGAGGTGCCAGTCTTGCCTGCCACGCGGTATCCCACAACCTGTGCCAGCGGGGCTGTACCGCCTGGCTTGACGACCAGCTCCAGCATGTCGCGCACAGCCAGCGCCGTCGCAGCTGAATACACTGTCGCCCCCAAAGTGGGCACTTCCTGTTTGAGCAAGGTTAACGATTTGAGCTCGCCTTCATTTGCAAACACGGTATAAGCACGTGCCAGTTGCAGCAGATTGACAGAGATGCCATTGCCATAGGACATCGTAGCCTGCTCGATTGGACGCCAGCTTGTATAATCACGCAGCTTTCCTGCCGCCTCTCCCGGGAATGCACTGCCTGTTTGCTCGCCAAACCCGCTATCACTCAAACTCTGCCAGAATGTTTTTGCCGGCATCAATAAAGCAATTTTGGCCGCACCCACATTGCTGGACTTCTGTATTACCTGCGACACGGTATGTGTGGCTTCCGGATGGGTGTCGTGTATCTTGCGCCCGCCCACCGTGAACACGCCCCCTTTGGTATCGATGACGCTGTTCTGCCTGATTTTTCCGGATTCGAGCGCGGAAGCAATTGTGAATGGCTTCATCGTAGAACCCGGCTCAAACACATCGGTAACAGCAAGATTGCGCATCACCGCGACATTTGGCTTATCACGGTTATTAGGGTTGTAGCTTGGCCAGTTTGCCAGCGCAAGTACTTCGCCGCTCCTGGCATCCAGCACCACGATAGAGCCTGTCTTTGCATGATGCAGCTCAACCGCAGCTTTTATTTCACGGTAGGCCATAAACTGTATCTTGCTGTCCAGACTCAACGTCAGATCCCTGCCCGGCTTGGGTACGCGCACGCTGGCCACGTCTTCGACTATATGTCCGCGTCTGTCCTTGATGACACGCTGGCTGCCGTTCTTCCCGCCCAGTTGCGCCTGCCATGCAAACTCGATACCCTCCTGGCCATTATCATCGACATCGGTAAAACCGAGCAGGTGTGAAGTGACCTCACCACTGGGATAATAGCGGCGATATTCGCGACGTAACGCAACACCCTCCACGCCCACATCCATTATTTTTTTGGCCTGTTCGGGCGGCAATTGGCGCTTCAGATAAATAAAATCACGCGACGTATCCAAAAGGTGCGCCTTCACCTCTGCCGCACTCATCCCTATGACTTGGGCAATACGATTAATTTGCTGCGGTGTTGCCTCTACATCTGCCGGGCTGGCCCAAACAGACTCAACCGGTGTACTGATTGCAAGCGGCTCACCGTTGCGGTCAGTGATATTCCCGCGATGCGCGCTGATGTCGATGACGCGACCATAACGCGCCACTCCCTCTTGCTGCAAAAAATTATTATTGATTCCCTGCAGATAAACACCACGCGCCAGCAGCACGAGCAGACCCGACATCAACAATGCAAACAGCACCAGCGCGCGCCATTTTGGCAGCTCGATCTGTCCTGTCGATTTTAAGGTGCTGGCGTAATTCATTTTCAACGATCGTTTTTAAATTCTGTCATGTCAAAGTACAACTCTTCCGCCTGTTAATTGCCGGCTTTTCCCATGCGTATAAACTGAATTTTTTCACCCTTGGGCAACTGCATTTGCAACTGGCGGCCAGCAACTTTTTCCACGCGCGTCGGCATTGCCCAAGTGCTCTGTTCAAGTTGCAACTGCCCCCACTCCACTTCCATCTGCCGCGCCAACTCTTGTTCTTTTTGTAATTCCACAAACAATTTGCGCGCTTTGTGTTGCGAAGACACAACACCTAACGCGCATGCGATGGCCAGACACAGCAATAATATATTCAGCCTAGCGATCATCGCGGTTGCCACCCCCCTGATAATAAAACCGCCATGACCACTCCCTCTCCACAATCCTCTCCCGTAAACTGGCGAGGAAGCAAACGAATCGCTGCGCGAATTTCAAATTAACCACCTTCAACACCCCCGGAATCCCCACCCAACCGCTCTGCTATACGCAACACCGCACTGCGTGCGCGCGGATTCAACTTCAACTCATCCGTCCCGGCCTGCACTGCTTTGCCTATCAACTTCAATTTACCCTGCGGAATATCTGCAGCGCGTATCGGCAAGCCGACCGGAAATTTATCGCCCTGCGCCATATCACGCATAAAACGCTTGACGATACGATCTTCCAACGAATGAAAACTGATCACGGCGAGTCGCCCACCCGGCTTCAGACTAGCCACGCACTGCGGCAAAATGTGCGCGAGCTCTTCGAGTTCGCGGTTGAGATAAATCCGAATAGCTTGAAAGGTGCGTGTCGCCGGATTTTTCCCAGGCTCACGGGTACGCACGACCTTGGCAACCACCTCGCTGAGCTGCCGCGTTGTGACAATAGCCGCGTCCTTTCGCGCCTCAACAATCGCTCTTGCAATCTGCCTAGCAAACCGTTCTTCGCCATAGTCACGTATCACCTCCGTTAAAAAACTCTCATCCACACTTGCCAACCACTCTGCGGCGGTCAGGCCACTACTGGTATCCATGCGCATATCCAGCGGCGCATCAAAGCGAAAACTGAAACCGCGTTCCGCATCATCAAGCTGCGGTGATGACACACCCAGATCGAGCAGCACTCCATCCACTTTATCCGCGGACAAGCTGTGCAGCACCTTGCTTAAATTTTCAAACCCGCTGTGCACCAACTGGAAACGCGCATCGTATATTTCCTGCCCCGCCGCCACCGCTACCAAATCTTTATCAAGAGCAATCAAACGCCCGTCAGATCCCAGCTTGCCCAAAATCAGCCGACTATGACCACCACGTCCGAATGTTCCGTCCACATAAACCCCATGCGGATTTATCTTCAACGCTTCCACCGCCTCGTGCAACAGTACGGTGGTGTGCAGCAACTCCTCACTCACAAAGTAAAGCCTTCCAATTCTGTCGGCATTTCTCCATTGGCAAAAGACAACTCAGCATCCTGCTGAGTTGTCCATTTGGCCTCATCCCACAGTTCAAATTTATTACCCTGGCCGATCAGCATCACACGCTTGTCCAAAGCCGCATAAGTACGCAAGGCAGGAGAGATCAGCACGCGACCAGCCGCATCCATGACAACTTCTTCGGCGTAACCAATCAGGCGTCTTTGTAATGCGCGAATGCGCGGATTGAGAGCGGACAATTTGAGCAATTTGTCGCGTATGGGTTGCCACTCGGGCTGAGGATAAAACAGCAAACAGCCGTCGGCATCAGCAGTTAACACCAACTGCCCCGCACAATGAGCCAGCAACTCATCCCGGTGTTTCGCCGGAATAGCCAGCCTGCCCTTGCTATCCAAATTGAGTTGCGCAGCTCCCTGAAACATCGTTTTATCCTGCGTCATTTACCCACAAAAACCCACTTTTCACCACTCTGACCCACTATATTGAAAAATATAGCCTCAGTCAAGCGCAAATACGTAGTTTTTCTTTGTACGACAAGGAGTTAGAGCACAAAGCTCATGTAAATAATTTATCGTTAATAAATAATGAATTGCACAAACAAGCTAATGTTGTTTGTGAGATTGAGGTGCTAAGGGATGAAAAATTCAGAACAAATACAGAACGATCGTTTGCTAATAAAAAAGGTGAAGCTGGCCGATAAGCCGGGTTCTGTCGTGGACAGTCATTCCTCTAGGCGTTTCGTTACCTGACGCTCAAGCAACCTACCCGCTGACGACGCGAGCAACGTCATAGCCAGCATATTTGGTCTTGCTCCGGATGGAGTTTACCGTGCCGTCCGTGTTACCACGTCCGCGGTGGGCTCTTACCCCGCCATTTCAACCTTACCGTTTCCTTGCGGAACTTAGGCGGTGTATTTTCTGTGGCACTGTTCATCACCTCACGGTGTCCGGCCATTAACCGGCATCCTGCTCTATGGAGCCCGGACTTTCCTCCCCTTCACAACATTGCTGCTGCAAAGCGGCGACTGCCTAGCCAGCTTCAGGGCGAATTCTAACACGCTATCAGGACAGGCCTATCTTTCAGAAGAATCTGTGGTGGTCGATCTACCAGATTTTCAACCTTTGCCTTACGTAAAAAATACATTTATTTAATGGTTATTGCTTTCCACCAAACAGAAACTCAAGGCGCAAAAGTAAAAGTGTGTTGAGCTTGAAATCATCCACTCTGGGAAAACTCAGTTGCGGACTGATTTCAAGGAATATCCATTCCTTATGCATTCGGTAACGATAACGCATCAGCAAAACATAGGCTGTTTCTTCCACGACAGGCTGGTTGATACCAATGACGCTGGCCTGGTACAACAAAGCCAGACGATCAGTCAATGTATGGTAAACCGACAGATCCTGGCGCAAATCGCAGATCTGTGTCGTTTTATAACAAGTGGCCGTGCTGGTTGCACGAAACAGCACGGGATCACTCAACACATGTTCCATATCGAGCTGTGTCGTTTCACCCAGGCCAATAGAGCTGAACCAGAATAACGACTCCGCCACTTTCATTCGCCACTCACCCAATGGGAGTGCATAACTGGCCCTTGTTCGTACAAATGGATCCAGGGGAAATTGAAATACAGCCCCCGCTTCTGAGCTGAAGTGCCATCGGGTTTCATCCGTTTTTTCGTAACGCAAGGAGGCGGCATAGTTTTCAGACGCTACCGCCTCTTTCGGCGTGACGGGCTGATCCGTCTTCCCGTCACCGGTTGTTTTTTTCTCGGGAGTCGATTCAATCACGAAACGAAATCGTTTCTCGGCCGCAGGTAAATCCAGCTTGGCCCTGCCTCCAAACGCGAAGACATGTACACCACCCGACCCTACCGATTCACTCAGATCAAGCTGGACCACACTTTTATTGTGCTCCTGAAAATAGCGTTCATCTCCAAAAAAATGATCGACTCGTGTGGTGAAATCAACAAGATTGTCGGATAAATAATCTCGTGAAGAGTCTATGGGCGCGAGCATACTCGAGACCAAACCCGTCTCCTCTGCCGGCTCAGCAGCTTGCTCCAGGGCAGATTCTTCTGCAGGAGGATTTGCAATGACCTCGGTTGAATATGAATCAGCAGAAAAAAAGCACATAACAACCAGCAAAAAAACAAGAGGCACTCCACCCATATAGGCTGATTGCCTCCCTTCTGCGCAAACTTCAAATGCAATATCCACCATTCTATGAGCGTATCCCATAACCACGATTAAGCAGATACAGGGCATACCAGAACAAACCCGCGATAAATCCTGCAATTGCGAGATAAGCATGCACCAGATTCACATCCGACACCCCCAGCAAGCCATAGCGAAATGCATTGACCATATACAGGATCGGATTCGCCTGCGACACTTTCTGCCAGAACGGCGGCAGCATCGCAACGGTATAGAACACGCCGCCCAGATAGGTGAGCGGGGTCAGTACAAAGGTGGGGATGATGGAAATGTGGTCGAAACTGGTGGCGTAAATTGCATTTATCAGACCCGCCAGCGAGAATAATATGCTGGTGAGCAATAGCACCGAAATCGCGACACCCAGGTTATGCAGCGGGATAGCGGTAAAAAACAGGGCCACCATGGTCACCGCAAAACCCACTGCCAGACCGCGTGCCACACCTCCCCCTACAAATCCAATCATGATTAAATAATTGGGCACCGGTGCCACCAGCATTTCTTCGATATTGTGCTGAAATTTGGCACTGTAAAACGACGCCACCACATTCGCATATGAGTTGGTAATCACCGCCATCAGTATCAGGCCGGGAACGATATATTCCATGTACTGAAAACCATGGATATCCCCGATCTGGCTGCCGATGAGGCGGCCGAAGATCACAAAATACAATGCGGTGGTGATCATCGGCGGCAACACCGTCTGTATCCAGATGCGCGAGAAGCGCAACACTTCTCTCACCAAAATTGCCTTAAAGGCTACCTGCTGCGCGCGCCCATTCATGCGCTCTCTCCCTTTTTTCCAACCAGCTTGATAAACAATTCTTCCAGCCGGTTAGTCTTGTTGCGCAAGCTGCTGACTATAATATTTTGCAGGGACAACTCAGCAAACAGCCCGCTAATACTGGCACCTCGCGACACTTCTACTTCCAGGGTATGGTCATCCACCATACATGCCGTGAACGCACCCAGCCCGGGCAGCACAGCAAGCGGATGCGCCAGATCCAGTACCAGAGTATGGGTATCCAGGCGGCTGAGCAACTGGCGCATGCTGGTGTTTTCCACGATACGTCCCTGATTAATAATCGCGATATTGCGGCATAGCTGCTCTGCCTCTTCCAGATAGTGAGTGGTGAGAATAATGGTCGTACCCGCCGCATTAATCTCGCGCAAAAAATTCCACATCGAATGCCGAATCTCGATATCCACCCCGGCAGTTGGCTCATCCAGAATCAGCAGGCGCGGCTCATGCACCAGCGCACGCGCAATCATCAGGCGCCTCTTCATGCCTCCCGAAAGGTTGCGCGCCTGCTCGCGCCGCTTATCCCACAACCCCAGCTGATTCAAATAATGCCCGGCCCGCTCCAACGACAAGCGACGTGAAATTCCGTAGTAGCCCGCCTGGTTCGCCAATATTTCCAATACGGGCTCGAACTGATTGAAGTTAAATTCCTGCGGCACCAGCCCGATACAGGATTTTGCGGCCGCCAGCTCGGTGTCGAGATCGTGACCGAACACCTTGACCGTACCCGAGCTCTTGTTCACCAATGAGGAAATGATGCCGATGGTGGTGGACTTCCCCGCCCCGTTCGGCCCGAGCAAGGCGAAGAAATCGCCCTGCTCTACCGTGAGGTCGATACCTTGCAGTGCAGTGACCCCGGTTTTGTAGACTTTAGTGAGGTTTTGGATGGAGAGGGCTTGGGTCATAAAATTGGGGCTTAGAAATTAAGGCGCAATTGTAATGGTTCTGCAGACGTACAGACAAAAACCTGTTCTCACAAAATTCACTCTTCAAAACCAAACAAAACCAAAACCGTCGGGGGCAGCCCGACAGCTGGTCACTTTCTTTTGCTTCGCCAAAAGAAAGTAACGAAAGAAAAGGCGACCCCGCCGTATCGCCCTTCGGGTTCCTTCGGTCGGTCAATAAAATTGGGCGGCTGCGGAACTCGCACGATCTGCTGCGCAGCCACGTGCTCAGACAGTCCTCGCCTTCTCCCCAATTTTATCGCCCGCCCTCAGCGATCCAGAAGGGGGATGAACTGCAAAACTCAAATCCTAAGAACCAAACCCGGTGTGCGCGTAGCGCACACCGGGTTCAAAAACAAACCGTGGGGGCACAACGTGCCCACACTCGACTGTGCTTTTGATTTTAGCTTTTGACTTACCATCCCATCATCCGCCACCGAGTAGCGGAGGCTGGTCAGGGAATTCTGACGAATATGTTTGAGCACGTGGACGCGTAGCGGATCGTGCGAGTTTATGAGGAAGCCTGACCAGTCGAGCAACGCAGGGTACCTCGAAGAGGTGGCGGATCTGGGTCGCCTTTTCTTGGGTTACTTTCTTTTGGCGAAGCAAAAGAAAGTGACTAGCCGCCGGGCTACCCCCGGCAAAGGCACCTAACAATCTCAACCTGTTGCAACAACAAAAATCGTTTTGACATATGCCCCCAAAAGCAAAACAAATCCAAAGATAAATGCGATTAATGAAATAATAACTAGTAAATTTAGATTTTTTTGAAACTTCCTAAATTTATGGAGATATAAGGGTACGTGGTCTGATATATCAATCAGTTCAGATCTCAGTGTTTTTGTATCATTTATTAAATCTTTTTTCTCTGCTTTTGTTTCGTCTCCAATCATCCTATCTACCGTAACAAGTAGATCAGCTATCCTTAAATTTAAGGCATAAATTTCGTATGCAGAATTAAACAATCTGCTGAAAAGCCAATGCCCCATAGCTGAGCTGGAAAGTGATATTACCCATGAAATTACGGCGACAATCCCATATATTTCTATTGACTTAATAAATGGCGCTTTCTCTATAAAACTAAAATACATTGCCAAGCCACCAGCGCTTAACGTCATTAGTTGTTGCATAGTACCTTGCGTTGTTTTGACAACCTCAAGGCGTAATTTCATATCTTCGTTATTTAATATTTGCATAGTTTATTTCCAAAATAAATTGAAGAAATTTACACAATAAAACTACATAAATAACTATCCCGCCACCCTCACCACCAGCCCCTTCAAATACGCCCCCTCCGGAAAACTCAGCAACACCGGATGATCCGCCGCTGCATGCACCTTGTGCACAATCTGCGCATCCACGCCTGCATCCAGCGCCGCACCCGCGATGATCTTCTGAAACAGGTCATCGCTGATACCGCCCGAACATGAGTAAGTAGCCAGGATGCCGCCCGGGCGCAACAGTTTAAAACCCAGCAGGTTGATGTCCTTGTAAGCACGCGATGCCTTCTCGGCAAAAGCCGCAGTCGGCGCAAACTTGGGTGGATCAAGCACGATGAGGTCGAATTTTCTGTTCTGGTCGCGCAACTTGCGCAGCGCTTCAAATACATCTTTATCCTGCCACTCTGCACGGCTGGCGTCGAAGCCGTTCAGTTCCACATTGCGCTGCGCCAGTTGCAAGGCTTCTGCCGAGGAGTCTATCGACAACACCGATTTTGCTCCGCCACGCAAGGCATATAAAGAAAATCCACCGGTGTAACAGAAGCAGTTGAGCACATCGCGCCCCTCGGCCAGTTTGCCGATCTGTGCGCGGTTGTCGCGCTGGTCCAGATAGAAACCGGTCTTTTGTCCGGTGGCAACATCCACCGCAATGCGAATGCCGTTTTCAGTGATGCTCAGATCGGCGGGCAGTTTACCGCGCAGAATTTCATTGCGCACCGGCAGGCCTTCCAGTTCGCGTCCATCGGAATCCGAACGCTCATAAATGCACAACGGTTTGCACAACTCCTGCAGCACATCTGCAATGGCGTCACGCCAGCGCTCTGCACCCGCACTGCCCAACTGCACCACCAGTACCTCGGCATACTGGTCGACAATCACACCTGGCATACCGTCCGATTCGCCGTGGATGAGGCGCATGCCGTTGCTGTGCTGATTCATCTGTAAATCATTGCGTGCATTGAGTGTGCTGGTAATTTGTCGGCGCATGAAATCCGCATCAATTTTTTCTTCCGCCTGCCACGACCACACGCGAGCGCAGATTTGCGAGTGCGGGTTGTAGGCGGCCCACGCCAAAAATCCACCCTGGGTGTCGCACACCTGCACGGTGTCGCCACTGGACGGATTGCCCTCTACACGCTCGACAGCGCCGGAGAAGATCCAGGGGTGGCGACGCTGCAGGGATTTTTCTCGCCCGGCTTGCAGCAACAATTTCGGCCCGGCAAAAGGAACTACCGGAGACTTTGCAACGGTGGGCTGCTGCCTGGCGTTGTCACGTCGGCGCTGGTGTGAGGTATGGCGCGACTGCGAGATATGGTTTTTGGGGTTCATGGTTTCTTTTTGGCACGCGGATGCGCGCTGTCGTAAATTTTGGCTAAATATTGGAAATCGAGATGGGTATAGACCTGGGTAGTGGAGATGCTGGCGTGACCCAGCATCTCCTGCACCGCGCGCAGATCACCGCTGGACTGCAGCACATGTGAAGCAAAAGAATGGCGTAACAGGTGAGGATGCACATTGCTGGCGATGCCCTGTTTGACACCCCATTCCTTCATGCGCAATTGCACCGAGCGCGCACCGATACGGCCGCCGTTGCGATTAACAAACAACGCAGGCTCGTCATCCTTTACCAAAGTTGCTCGTGCCTGCAACCACAGCTGCAACGCGGCGATGGCATGACTACCCAAGGGTACGATGCGGGTTTTATTACCTTTACCGGTCACCCTGACTGAGCCGTCATTAAAATCCAGTGCCGCAGGCTCCAGCCCAACCAGCTCGGCCAGACGCAAGCCGGACGAATACAAAAGTTCAAACATGGCTTTGTCACGCAGGGCGAGCACATCGTTGTCTGTTGGCAGGTCAACCATACGCACAGCTTCATCCGGCGACAGGGTATGCGGCAGGTTGCGTGCTGATTTGGGCGCGCGCAGTCCGCTACAGGGGTTATTTGAATAGTGATGGTCGCGTATCAGATAGGTATAAAAACCGCGCCATGCAGACAGCATACGCGCCAGGCTTTTGCCCCCCAAACCTTTGCCATGTAGCTGTGCAATGAAACGGCGGACTTGATGACTTTTAAGATCGGCGAGCGTCGTGTCCCCCGCCGCTGCAAAAAGATGCCGTATATCCCGTGTGTAATTTTCAATGGTAAGAGACGAATACTGACGCTCGATATTGAGGTAGGCAAGATAGCCGTTCAGCATGTCCTGCCTTGCTGTAGCCAGGTTTTCGGTTTTCATTTTAACGGGCATGGAGTGTCTATTCATCGCTAACACCTGTCATGCCTATTTCCCCCTCCCTAACCCTCCCCCGAAGTTCGAAAAACTTTTGGCCGGGCACCCGAAAGAGGGGGCAATCGAATCGCTGCGCCTGTTTCACATTCAAAGGTGGGGCTTGATAGCGCTGCTGACAATTTCTGCAATCCGCTGCAGGAACACCGTTCCCATCTCAGGATAAAAACGCTGCGCGTCTTCGCTGGCAAGGATAAGCATGCCTATGGATTGAGAGTTGTTGCGCAGCGGCAGGTAAGCAAACGAGCGCAAGTGCTGGGCAACCTCACCGAACCATAAGTGGGTGTCAAATACAGCCTGATGCACACATACCGGCTTGATATACTGGTCGGCAAACGCAATAACCTCGGTACTGGGTGGTTGCTCTTTCCACAGGTGGATGACCGCGTGGGGGACGGAAAATATTTCAAGCAAGTTAAGCGATATTACAGCCTGCTTAGAAGCCAAATCGTAAGTACCCAGGAGCGCCAGCGTGTACTGATGCACCTTGTCTTGCAAGGTCTCATTTTCCCTGGCTATTTCCATCCACTCGAGCAGTTTTTTTTCCAGATCCTTGACGCGTTCGCGCAACATCAGCATCTGCCGCTCTGATAACGAAATGGTGCGACCACCGTAGGGATGCGGGATCACAAGATCAGTCAATAACTCGGCATGTGCCTCAAAAAAGTCGGGATTTTTTTGCAAGTACTCTGCTACGTTTTCAGCTTTCATGGTGCTCTCATAATTTTATAAATTTATTTCGCCATCAAACACGGTAATGGCGGGACCGGTCATCATCACCGGAGCCCCCGCGCCGGCCCAGCTTATTGTGAGCACCCCGCCGTGAGTGGCAACTTGTACAAGGTGATCCAGCAAGCCACGCTGGATACCAGCCACAACAGCCGCGCATGCCCCGGTGCCGCACGACATGGTTTCTCCGGCGCCTCGCTCATACACACGCAATTTTATATGGCCGCGATCAACCACCTGCATAAAGCCCGCATTCACCCGTTTGGGGAAACGCGGGTGATGTTCAATCAGCGGGCCCATTGTTACAACCGCTGCCAACTTAATGTCTTCCACGACTTGAACAGCATGCGGGTTACCGATAGACACTGCGGTAATTTGCACTGTCTCACCCATTACCTCCAGCGGCTGAATGACTTCATTGCTGTCGCTGGTAAAGGGTATGCGAGTCGCCTCGAAAATTGGCGCACCCATGTTGACAGTCACACGCCCATCGTCTTCCAGGCGCGGCGATATGAGGCCACCTTTGGTTTCCACCACAATCTCGCGCTTGCTCGTCATCTTGTGCTCATGCACAAAACGCACAAAACAACGCGCGCCATTGCCGCACTGCTCCACTTCACCACCGTCTGCATTAAAGATAAGATAGCGGAAGTCAGCCTCGTCGGTGTTTGATCGCTTGACCAGCAGGATTTGATCGCAACCGATGCCAAAATGCCTGTCAGCCAGCAGGCGCAGTTGCTCGGGTGTGAGATAGATCTCCTGGCGCACCCCATCAATAACCACGAAATCATTGCCCGCGCCATGCATTTTGGTGAATTTAATTTTCGTCATTTGAGTTGTATGTGCCTAAAACAATTGGTGGTATGGTCATTCACCATGCCGGTAGCCTGCATCAGTGCGTAGCAAATGGTGGAACCTGCAAACTTAAAGCCGCGTCTTTTTAGCTCTTTGCTCATTGCATCTGAAGTAATTGTACTTGATGGCACTTCGGCCAAAGTTCGCCAATTATTTTGCTGCGGCTTACCCTCCACAAAACGCCAGACAAATGCATCGAAACTGCCAAATTCATTCTGCACATCCAGAAATTTTTTCGCATTAATCACGGCAGATCGCACTTTCAGGCGGTTACGTACAATCGCTGGATTTTGCAATAACAACCCTATTTTATTCTCATCGTAGCTTGCAACACGCAAGGCATCAAAATTATCAAACGCCGCGCGATAAGCTTCACGTTTTTTCAGAATAGTAATCCAGCTTAAGCCGGCCTGAGCCCCTTCCAGAACCAGGAATTCAAACAGTGCACGCTCATTATGCAGCGGCACTCCCCATTCCTGATCGTGATAATCTTGATATAGCTCGTTAGCCCCTGCCCAGACACAACGCGTCCTAGGATGCGCATCGTCCACAATGACCTCCATCACGCCAGATACACATATCCATCACCACAGTAATTCCTGCTGCCTGTGCACGTTGTGCGGCTTCTTCGTGTATCACGCCATCCTGCAGCCATAAATATTTAACGCCAAGCTCTACACAAGCATCCACAATCCCGGGCACATGTTCCGGTGCACGAAACACATTCACCAAGTCAATTTTATGCGGCACGCTGGGCAAATCTGAATACGCCTGTTCACCCAGCACCGTTGTTAACTTGGGACGAACCGGAATAATGCGGTATCCCAATTCCTGCATACCCTGCGCAACACGAAAACTGGGGCGATCGGCATTGGGCGACAGGCCCACAACGGCAATACTGTGAACATTGCGCAATATTTGGCAAATCTCTGTTTCACTTGGCTTGAAAGAATTCATGGCGCCTAAGATACCATTTTTCGGCATAAAAGGCGCGGGCGGAATGAACTAAAAACCGTTATACTGCGCGCCCTAAACGCGCTCGTAGCTCAGCTGGATAGAGTATTGGTTTCCGAAGCCAAGGGTCGTGGGTTCGACTCCCGCCGAGCGCACCAGTTTTTGACCTGTTTTTTTGCGATTTTAAGATTTCAAATTTTACTGAAAAAATCCAAGTCTGAGAATAGATCGGCAAGCTTCATTTGCCGATCTTTTTTGAGGATTAGCCATTATAAATGCCAATAAAGCCACGTCCAATGTAGGATGTTAACATCACCGCTGACAATCCATCTTTGCAGTGTTCCTGGAGAAAATTCGTGGTGACCGCATAGTAATACAACCTGTCGTCATCAACTTTGACGCTTATTCCTTAACCGGAGTTTTGTCGAACGAATACCGGATCGTTTTATTTAGCCGATAAAATTTCGAGTGAGTGAACTTACTTGAATTCAGTTCGCTCAGACAGAGCAGCGGCTGCTGAACTTGCGTTCGCATGCTGTCATGCATGGCAATTCCAAGTCTACATTTTCATGTGTAATTGTTATCAAAAATGGTCACAAATATGACCAGTCCAGATACTTATCTTTTCAGCAAATGTTCATTTATATAGTGCGCTCTGCGTATTCGATACAGAAAATTGTTAGCTTTTAGAGGAAAATACAGAAGTGATAATACCTCGCTTCTGGATACCATTTTTTTGATCAGCAAAGGCAGAGTGATGCTCGACAAAAATGCTATCAGTGAAACCATAATATTTACGGGGCCCTCATTTCCGGCTTCGACAAGGACCATATACACCATGCCACCAACGTACATATGAAATATGAGAATAAATAGGCTGGCTCGACCAAATACCAGCAATGCATGCCGCAACAACATAATCTTGCTCATGTAAACAGAAATGGATATTGAAAAATATATTCCGCATACAGCCCCGATTGTTGCAAACAGCGGATTAGCATACACACGATGATTCAAGTCTATTTGGGCACCAGTTAGCACTACAATGGCAACAAAAATAAATATGGAAATAAAGAAAACATATAGATTCGGGACGAAATCAACAATCCGTTCCTTCAAGAACGAACCTGCCATGAAAAATGCGGAGCTGATAAACACCAAATCGACACTGAACGGCAAACCGTGAAGTTCAATGTTTTTGCCGTAAAAAATAACTTCTTCATTCTGAAAAAAACCAATCCAATGGGTGCCAATCGCTAACATTGTCGCGACAAATATACCTTTCACAACTGGACGTCTACTTTGTATCCCTGTGAATCTGAACACAAGATATGCGAAGCAATAGACCGCGAATAAGTGAGTCAGAAACCACAATGGACCCCACACTACAGTAGCTCCATTACCGTATAGAATTCCTTTGAACTGATACATTAAATGTCCTTTATAAGGACCCCAGTTGGCAATGGCGGAAATCACCAGTAGCACAAAAGATGTAAAATAATACGGTTTAAGCAGCGCGTCCGATTTTTTTATTAAAAATGTATTAAAGCTAGACGAAGTACTGAGAAATAATCCGGATAAAAAAAAGAAAAGTGGCATTCTGAACAAACCCATGGGATTTATTAAATCCGGAGCTATACTTCTTAAGTTGCTATGAAATAGCGCCACCAAGATAATAGAAATTCCTTTAGCAATATCTACATGATCTACCCGGTTATTCTTTATCATTGCTTGAAGTCCAAAATATCTCGACATGCCCTTTGTTTGCGCTATTGCGATTGCGGTGCAAGCTTGTCCACACACCATCATTCAAATGTAACCAATTGTTTTAGTGTCCACATCTTTCTTTTAATAAAGAAAAATCAGAATCGAATTAATGTGGTACTAATTTGCAAATTATTAAGCAAAAATATTTACACCCAACCCCTCTCTTGATTATCTGCTGCCTGGAAAAATTGTTAAATGCGAGATTGATTCCCCTGAATATACTGAAATGAATACCGGGTTTACATGCAATGGATTGGATGAGTACTAATTGAGCCCTTCTCGAATTTTCACCGTTGCTCACCGTATAAAGTACCTCGCATCGGCCCTGCCACATGCATAATTTCTACCAGGGCAGCTTAACTTATCTTATTGAATTTATTAATTAAAATTATTACTGCACGAAAGTTTATACGCACTTTCTCCCATGAGTTAACTTCTAAAATTTATAAATCAAGCAACAAGATTGCTTGGCAAATGGCGTTTTTTTCCAAACGATTCACTGTCATTGGAACGGGATCCGCCATTTAACGTGATGACGGAGTTTGCACAGGCAATTCTATTGTCTGCAGCCAGAACCAGGGCCAGATTGAGACGATCAGTTACGCCCAGCTTAAGAAAAATTTCAGTCAAATGAGCCTTGACAGTGCGCTCTGTAATTTCACAGGATTGAGCGATCAACTTATTGCACTCCCCGTTTCCTACACGCACAGCAATGTCATATTCTCGTTGTGTAAGCTTGCTAAGCAAACCCAGTGTGGCCCGATAAGTTTTAATTTTTGATGATGTTGTTTTAGCCAATTCCTCAATAAGACGACTTGTAAGCGTTCTCCGTATCCACAATTCACCCTCTAGAACTGCCACAACAACTTGTTTAAGAAGTTTCGGCTCCATATCGTTTCGGCAGCAGCCCCGAATACCCGCTTTCAGCAATTCCCATTCGACTTCTTCTGAAATATCACCACTCAAAATAATAACCTTGGTCTCTGCGCACAATCTTCTCAAACTAACGACACCATACGAACTATCAAAACCCAGCAACTCATAGTCCAACAAAAGAACCTGGGGGCTGATCCTCACAACATCATTTCTGAGTGCGTCCAGTCTGTCGCTTATAAATTTATCTTTTATGAGGATAGTACTGACAAAACCGTTGAGACTTTCTCGCCAAGTGTTTAGTCTTTCCTGGTTTGAGCTGGCAAGCATCAAATTATTCATAATTTATTTTATTTAATAATGGGTGGGGTCGTAACTGCTCTTGGTATGCAATCTACGCTTATCAAAATTTATTGCATGAGCAGGAAATACTTTTATCCTAGGAGGCTACAACTACCCTGTTCGCGCAAAAAATAGTACAAATGTCACAGCATGGGGTTAGACTTAGCCATAGGTATATGAGCATAATTATCCTGAACGACTTTGAGAATTGATTTATGTCATTAATAAATAAGCATATTCTGTCTTCATCCACTGCAGATCCGGCTATTCCATTTGGCTCGGTCGACGTGCGAATGATTGCGGTAATGAGGTGCATCCTGGCCTTTTCCGGCTTGGTTATCGCCTACGTTGACCCCACCCAGCCCGCCATTTTTTCCGCACTGACATACAGCTCCCTCATGGCTTATGGTATCTGGAGTGGCGTGCTGGCAATAATGGCCTTCCGGCGTGATCCAGCGGCCCGGCCGCCACGCGACACCCATTGGGGCGACGTGTTATTTTGTGCTTATCTGGTCACGCTGACCCAGGGGACCAACAGCCTGTTTTTCTCTTTCTTTTTATTCGCTATTCTGTCCGCCTCTTTCTCGAGAGGCTTCCAGGAGGGCCTGCTGGTGACAGGCGCATCTGTCATTCTGTTTATATTGGCCAGTCTTTGGTTTGAATCCGGTGCCAAGTTCGGGTTTGACCAAACACTGGTTCGACCCATTTATCTTCTGACCCTCGGTTATATGATTTCCTACTGGGGTGGGCACGAAATTACCCAGAGACGCCGCATGAGCATGCTGCAGGAAGTTAACAATCAAGTAAATCCGCGCGTTGGGTACGATGACGCCATTAGAATCAATCTGGAACGAATACGAATTTTTTTTGAGGCAAAGGCCTGCATTCTCGTCCTGAAACGTCCCACGCTCCCCGCGACTTATCTGTCCTATTACACGTCACATCATCAGCGCGGCCAAGCCGTGCAGGATGATCCCATGAAATCCAGTTCGGTCCATCCGCTTGCAGCCAATCCAAACTCAATCAATGAGGAAACCGCAAAGATACTTCTGAATCTACCCATTACATTCTCCGCACGATACGAAACGACACCCGTCTGGTGGAAGCGTTACTTGCCCGGAGCCTACACTCCCCCAAAAAATGCATATATGGCAGATGAGTGCTGTGCACTTGCCAACTTGCTTGATACACAAAGTTTTTTGACCGTTCCTTACATTCAGCAAGACGGGTCTGCAGGCCGCATTTTTCTCATACCCTACAAAAAAGCGTTTTCTCAATCCGATGTCGATTTCGTTGCGCAACTGGTGATTTCGATCTCACGTGTTGTCGAGAGCAGGCACTTGATGGATGAGCTTGTTTCTGAATCCGCCAAACATGAGCGCTTCAGGATTTCTCTGGATATTCATGACACCACTATTCAACCTTACATCGGGCTCAAACTGGGTCTGGATGCACTGCATAGACAAGCGGGAACGGGCAATCCCCTCAGCAAAGACATCGGCGAGCTGCTCAACATGACCGAGGCAACGATACATGACTTGCGTCGTTACGTAACCATGTTGCGCGAAGACAAAGTACTGGCTGGAGACTCACTGGTTGCATCCATCAGGGAACAGGCAGAACGCTTCCAGCGTTTCTATGGAATAGATGTAAGGGTTAAATGTGATTCTGAGGTCAGGGTAAACTCCCGTCTTGCTGGCTCTGCAATTCAGATTATTGCCGAAGGCCTCAGCAATATACTGCGCCACACAAGGACAAAAAATGCATATATATCAATGCATTGCGAACACAACAAACTTCTGCTTGAGATCGCCAATGACTCCTCCGATAGTGACAAACTCACCACGGAATTTACTCCGCGCTCGATCAGCGCGCGCGCGCGTACACTTGGCGGAACATGCTTTGTGAAGTTCGACACGCTTGGTTATACTGTAGTCCACGTTAACATCCCTTTGTGATATGACCCTTGCAATAAATACAATGCAACCACCCGATAACCCTATACAAATAATGCTTATTGACGACCACCGCAGCGTTCTGTGGGGATTGGAAAAGTTGATCGACGGTGAGAGACCGAGAATGAAAGTGGTCGGAACGGCGACCAATTCAGCCGAAGCAATGATCCTTTTGGATGCGATCTCACCCGATGTTATCCTGATCGATCTCGATCTCAATGGAGAAAGTGGAGTCACCATCATCCCAAGCCTGTTGGGAAAATCAACCGCAAAAATACTGGTTCTGACCGGCTCACGCGACCTTTCACTACATGACAACGCGATGCTCGCCGGTGCAAGGGGCGTTGTCGGGAAAGGGGATACAGCTGAAACAATCCTGAAAGCCATTACTATGGTTCATCAGGGAGAAATTTGGATAGATCGATCGGCAACGAGCAGAATCTTCAGTGCCTTGTCGAGTAAAAAAAATAGTGCGTCTGCCGATCCTGAACAACTGAAAATTGCCACCCTTACCCGCAAGGAGCGATTAACCGTCGCCGAAATCGCCAGCGACGCGACAGCCAGTACAAAAATCATTGCCGACCGCTTATGTATTGGCGAGAGCACACTGCGCAATCATCTTACCTCCATCTATGCAAAACTCGAACTTTCCAGTCGACTTGAATTGTTTGTGTATGCCAACAAACATGGCATACACAAAATTGAGGAATAAACAACGGCACACCCGTGCGTGTTTTTTGCCTCGCACAAAAGCATTACATCAATACCTGCCCATATTCAACCAGTCTTCAATCACGGCATCTTCTTTAGGCGATTGCTTGAGATTCAGCATCTCTACATTTCTTTGGAACTAGTGCAAGCACAACTTCTTCGTTGTCCTGGGTGAGCAAAATGGCATTGGACATTCCAACATAACCGGTGCCAGCTATGGCGATCTTCATGTTTTTCATAATTAAGCGCTTCACTTTCTTGTTATGGTCAATCTATATCAGCCTATCCAGGCCTGGCACACCTGTACTTCAGTACAATGGCAGCGATGTTGGAAAGGAATACATTACTCACACTTGTTTGTACATTTTGTTTTAGTGCAGCTACTTGGTCTGTTGAAGCTTGTTGATCATAACTGCAAATTGCATAGAACGAATTGAATTTCGTGAGGGGGTTTAAAATGAAACACATTATTCCGGGTATATTTCTTTTTGCAATATTGGGCACAGCACAAGCTGGTACACTTGAAATTGCCAACTCCAGTGTTGTTAATTTTAACGGTTATGACGGTCAGCCGCTTAGCATAACAGGCGCGGAAAATGCCGGGTTCTGGGGTTCGCTGTTTACTACCGGTGCGGGGGTGTTTTCTGCCACCTATTTGGGAAACGAGAGCGGCTATGTTAATAATTTTTCCTTTGGCCTGGGTAGCACTCTCCTTGAGTCCAACTATCTGGGCAATACTATCTCCCAGACAGTTGGTGCGGGTACTATCGGATTTAGTTTTTCAGATAACGCCGGCCTCGGTCATACATTTACGAATGGCGCACAGCAAACAACAACGCTGGGGTTTGCCATTCTGAAGGGGCAAAATAACAAATACGGCAACTTTCAATATATATTAGGCTTTAACGATAGTTATAAGGGCGATGCAGATTATGATGATTTTGTTGTTGGTGTAAATTTTGTCAGCGCACCTGTACCCGAACCCGAAACCTACGCAATGTTACTGGCAGGCCTTGGCCTGATTGGTTTTAGTGCACGTCGTCGTAAAAATAGCACCAGTGATACATTTGATTAGGTTTGCCTGAGTCGATTGCAAGCCTGTGACCCCGCCCCTGTGGCGGGATTTTTTTTCAATAATTTACGCAGAATGGGCGTCATGGACATATCTTGCTAGGTGCAGCAAAGGAAATTATTATTTACCAAATGACTGGTGCGGGGTCGTTGATCAACACATGCCTGCAGTTAGACTCAACAGTGAACAAAATTTAGGGAAGCTCTGAATAAGTAACAAAAAATGAGAACGACTCGCGCACAATCTGCTGTGGAAATTCGAATTGGCCAGAAATTACCCTGGCAAGGATCATTTCGT
>Ga0315272_10000032_pt1 | contig 53415 bp, 40 predicted proteins | sample C3_middle_MG_FD_203918 | JGI IMG/M metagenome (GOLD analysis project Ga0315272, IMG submission 203918) | Sediment microbial communities from Yellowstone Lake, YNP, Wyoming, USA - C3_middle | ecosystem: Environmental > Aquatic > Freshwater > Lake > Sediment | place: USA: Wyoming | collected...
AAAAAAGCCCCTCTTAATAGAAGGGCTTTCTTTATTTTGATAATCTCTTTTGCTTCATGGGCTGTTGTGGAGAAGTTCTGATAGCTTTATCATCCATAGACTTAGTCTTTGAAAAAGGTTTGTCCTTTCTAGGAATAGAGACCTTTGGAGCTTTCCTTGGTGCTCCTGATTTCTTTGCTTTACCAGAAGTCATTATTTACAACCGTATTTGCACTTAGCTATCTTAGCACCTTTCTTAGCTATAACACCACGTCCTTTAAGGATGTCTGCTTTAGTAACCTTTCCATCTTTATTAAGATCAGGAAATGATTTACCATTTTTAGCTTTGGTAACTTTACCACCATTCTTTTTTTCTCCTATTTTTTTATATTTATATTCACCTCCAAGAGCTTTTTTGACTTTAGAATAACCTCCAAGTGTAGAAATATTCAAAGCATCTTCGCCAGCATTTTTAACATCTCTTAATGTTATGTCTCCAATTCTTTGAGAAACAGTTTTAGGTTTTTTAGTAGTCTTAGCACCGCTTTGTGCTTTTTTCATTGTTGCCATAATATATTTATTGTTTAGTTGTTAACAGTTCCATTTACGAATGAGTTTTTATATACTCATTATATTCTTTTATATCTTCTTCTTTTTCACTATTTGCTAGCAGATATATTCTAGCAAATTCTAAAAGATCTGGATCATCTCTAAAATGTCCTAATCCTCTATTACAATGATTACATAACATTCCTCTCACAAAATTACCTTTATGACAATGATCTACAACTAACTTTTCTACTGAACCACATATAGTGCAACTTTCAGTTTTTAATAAATCAACTAAATCATTATCAGAAATCATATCTCTATAGAGACCTCTTCTAAATTCATTTCTATAAGTAGATCTACAAGGTTTACACCAACTATCTAATTGATCTAATGTTTTAGGATGTTTAGAGAAAAATTCAGAAGTTCTTGGTTTTTCTATATTGCATTTTGAACAAGTTTTATTTTCTGAAAATCCTTGTTCTAGTATTTTTTTGTTTTTGTATTGTTTTCCACAAGTTATGCTACAAAAAACAGCTCCAGAATTTTTAAGAGTTTTATTTATATCATATTTACCTCTTTCAAATTCTTTATTACAATGATAACAATTTGCTTTTATTTTAACTGATGCCATATTAACACTTCCATTTTTTTCTTGCTAGTCTTAATCTACTATTTGGATCTTTAGCTGCTTTAGGAAACATTTTCATTTGTCCTGCAGATCTTGCACAATAAGATTTTTTTCTAGGACCACCACCAGGTTGAGGAGGTTTTATATTCTGCCCTTGAGCTTTTAGAGAAGCTCTACCTTTAGCATTCAAACCACCTGAGGGACTTTGTCCTTCTTTACGAGTCCAAGCACCTGGTCTAGCTTTTTTAATTGCAGGCTTTTTAGTTGCAGGTTTAGTTGCCATTATTTCTTAGTGTTAGCTTTGATTTTCTTTTCTTGTTTCAACATAGCTGCTGTAGGTTTCTTACCAGAGCCTTTATTCTTACGGATGTTATCCCAAAGACCAGGTTTAGACATACTACCATCAGCACGTTTAATCATGCCTCCATACTTCAATGTACTTCCTTTAAAAGGCCCTTTAGGTTTAATAAGAGGACCATTAGGTACTTTTGTTATCTTAACCATGATTATTTCTTTTTAGATATTTTGCGTAATGTTTGAGCAAGAGCTTTACGTTTGGGAGTGCAAGTTGCTTTAGTTTGTGGAGTACAAAATCCCTTATGTTTAGGATTTATTGCTTTTTGAATCCACTTTTTATCAGTAGCCATGACTATTTCTTTTTAGACATACATGTTCCACATTTAGCTTTCATTTTTGTAGCACCAAGTTGTTTATCTTTGGTAAGAGAAGCTTTTCCCTTAGCACCAGCTAATGTTTTCTTTTGTACCTTTGTGTATGCTCCTTTAGGATCTACAGGACCAACTCTTTTGTTTGATGCTTTAAGTCCAGTTAGACTTCCACCATTTTTCATTTTCTTTTTCATAACTTTTCCACCATTTCTTTCAATATTTCCTTCAGAATTTCTTCCTTTTAATATTCTAGGAACACCTTCTAAATCTCTAGTTCTAACTGCAATATTTTCAACTGCTTTTGCTCTTTTTGCTTTATCAGAAGCATCTATTTTTTTATAAAAAGGAGTTTCTTCTTTAGAGATAGGAGTATTTGTGCTTGGTTGAGGACCATTAAAGGCTTTTCTATATGCTAAATCTCTTTCTTCATAAAGAGGATTGTGCATATCTTGTCTAACTTTACTTTTTATATCACCTATATGAGCTTCTTCCCCTGGTTTAAAGGACATACCAGATGCTGGGTTAAAATCCATACCATCTTGAGCTTTTTTAATAGGTTTTTTAACTGTAGATTTTTTAACTGTAGATTTTTTAATTGTAGATTTTTTAATTGTAGATTTTTTAATTGTTGCCATAGCGTTTAAATGTTATATTGGGTTTAACGATTATATCTTTGTGAGTGTATTGCCACATCTCACCTGTAGTGTTTATTATAATTGTATAGATAGTATCTGTTTCCGTTCCATAATCTGTAACAAGAAATATTACTCCCTCTCCCTTGGGTGTTGTAACATCTATTCTATTCTTTGGTTCGTATATTCTCATAGAGAAGAGCTTTTGTTTGAAATTAGCTGTTATTCGTCTCCCAACAGCCATGTTGTGTTATTCCATCACTTCAGCTTCTAGAGCTTCTGTAGGAGTGTCTGGCACTTCCTTAATCACATCTGCTTCAACACCAGCTTTCATAATCTTCTCAATTGTTTCATTAGCTTGAGACATTAATTGAAAACGTGCTCCATCTTCTGATGCTAAATAAGATCTTACCATATTAAGGAATAGACCAAATTCTTGTCCTGATAATTCAAATTTGTCTTCAGGAGTCCATGTGTAACGTGCATTAGGATTATACTCTGCCATAATGTAAAAATATTTAATTGGTTTATAATTGTAACAAATGTAGAAAGAATTTGTTACACTTCCAAATTTATTTCAAATGTTATTACTGAACTAGTTTTGATGCTCTTGCTCATATCCACTCTAATGTTAAACATGTTACAAAACTTTAATATCTCTTCTATAAGCATATTGTTATACTTAGGAAGACTTGCTGCTATTCTGAAAATTATTTTATTAGAAAGTTTAGTTATTTGAATACTGCATAACTCATCTATACCTTCAATACATCCTTTTAAGTGACTTAAAAATACTTCATCATTGTCTGAAACAATTTTATTGAATCCTTTTTTAATTAACTCACTCATTAGTTAATAATCTTAAATTTGTATTATTTTTAACTTTACCTATAAGTCTATTTCTTAAATTAAAATTAGTCATATTATTTGCTAATGCAGCATCTTTGATTGTATCAAATATTATATTTGTCTCTGTATCTATTACTTTTTTAGCTTTAGTAGGAGTTTTTCTAATTACATTCATTATGACAATGTTAATAAGAATTTAGTTTTAGCTGCTTCTCCAGATAAACTATCTGCAAGATTACATACATCGTGATAGGAATTCTTTTCACCATATGCTTTTAATGATGATGCAAAGCTCATAAGTTCAGAAACAACAGATGTAGCATTTGCTCCACCAAGAGGTTCTATTTTATAAGCTCCAGGTCTTTTACCTGTATATCCCATAAGTTTCTCAACCACACCATCTTTGAAATCCTGTACATATTCATACAACTTTCCAAGAGCTTTATGCTCTGCATAACTAGTTGTTTGCCAATGCAATAAATGCAATTGTTCTTGTATATGAGTAAGCTTTCCTGCAATAGTCTCTAATGTAAGACTAGAACCTTTATCTCCCATCATTTCTTCTGGGAATAGTGATTTTAGTGCCATAGTTTAAATGTTAAGGTGTTGGTGATGTTGTAGTTGTACTAGTGGTTGGATTACAACACTGATATGCTGTAATCTCTTGCCACTTACCCACCTTTGGTTTGTTTTTGCGCAATATAAGACTACCTGAGACTACACGTCCAGATCCATCAAATCTTACATAAGCTTTTAAAGGTCTACTGTTCATCCTATTTTTTTAATTAGTCAGCAATAACATCAAATGTTAATGTTCCTACAGGACATAGTGCAGTTTTTTGTGCACCACTCATTACTAGTTGGATAATGTTTCCACTAGGATTTGTAAATGTTCCTAATACATTAAATGTATTATTTAATATATTAACTAATGATTCAATAGTAGTAGAATCACTTGGTGTATACAAATAATTTATCTGTGTACCATTACAAAAAAGTCTTAATGTTACATCGCTAATTATTGGAGAAGAAGGTGTAAATGTTAATGTTACATCATTACAGCATTCATATGCTGGAACTTCTTTCCAATTTCCCACTTTAGGTTTTTGACGTCTAAGTACAGTACTTCCTGGTACAATTCTACCAGTTCCATCGAAGCGTGAATACGCTTTTAAGTCACGTTTGTTCATGATATTTAATAATTAAGGTTATATTTATTTTTTATGTTATTTAGTTCATTTGCATAGAACCATGTGCAATACTTCTGTGATTCTGTGTTATTTAATACATCATCTAAGTGTGGATCTTTTGTAGGGTCAGTTCCTTGATGATATTTTCCTTTGTAGAAACAAGGATATCCATTCATTGATACTCCTGTTATTCCTGCATTATGAAAGATTGTATGACTGTCTAGTTTAGATATAGGATCTGTTGCCCAGGTGAATGCTAGTTCAGGAACCACTTTTGTTTCTTGTTCTCTAAACCATAAGTTCCAAAGAACAGCCCACATATCTGCACACCATGATTGATATCCTGTATTCTCATCTTTAAAATATTCTCTATTCACTGTTTGTAAATAGGTTCTAATAAGAATGCAATCATTCATCACCTTACTCCAGAACTCACCATCTACATTCTTTAGTAGATATTGTGCTCCTCCTGAGTGTAGGTTGTTAGCTTCACATGTTGCTCTATCTATACCAATAACACTAGCTATTTCTCCAAGAACATCTCTTGTTTTGTATGCTTCTAGCTTCTCTGAGAGAACATCTCTTATTTTACTATCAAAATATGTAGCATTGATGTAGCTGTTTGTATCTGATAGGTAGTTAACATCATCATCTAAGAACTCATCTACATTGAAATCTTTAGTGAACAGAATATCTGAATCACAATAGAATATTGCTTTCTCACTTAGTTCTGGATTAGCTTTGAAATGTTTCCAAAGTACATATGGTCTTAGTACAGGGATATATATCCCTAGTAGTTGATTTAAATTGTCTTCATCATTGTAATAATGAAACTCTGATTCTGGATAGAGGTCTTCTATCTGTTTCCATTTGTCTCTATTCTCTCTTCCCTTAGGTGTGAATATCACTGATATAGCTTTATCACTATGTCCAATGTTTCTTAAGCTTTCAAGCCATAAATGAACTTGCCATGTATAATATACATCACTTGGGCAAGCTTGCACAAATTTTAAATCTTTCATATGTAGTTGGTTTATTATGTTTTAATTTTGCAATTAAGGGGCAGGAGTGGTAGTGGTAGTGGTAGTAGGATTGTTAGCTGCTGTCACTTTAATTAAAAGTTCCAACTGCTTAGATATTTGCCACAAAAGATTTGCTTCTGCTGATTGGCCGACTTGTTTAGCTGGTATTGCCATAATTGATTGTTTGTTTGGTAGTTACAAAAATATAAATAATTTATGTAAACATACATAATTGTTAATGAATTAAAATAATCAAAAAAGTTATCTACCTTGCCCAGAATAACTTTTTTTGTAATTCTTGGAAGATTTAAGTTTTGATGTTTTGTTTTTAGAATGAATGCCTGGTCTACTCACTTTAACCTTCACTCTCTTCTGTACTGTATTGGTTTGTTTTGCCATGGTTTATATAGTTTTTAATTGGAAGTGCATTCCATCTTTTCTTGTCCAGATTCCTCCCCAATCAAATCCTGCTAATGTAAAACAATTAACAAACTCTTTACTTAGTTGTGGTTCTTTGTTTAAACCATTCCATGCAGCGTTTACATCAATGGCTATTCCCCATGAATGTAAAGACATTGATGCAAGTCCTCTTTTCTTACGAATGTTGAAACACCCATCCCAAGTTTTTAATTCCTTAACACATCCTGTAGATATGAGATTTTTAAAAGCTTTGGTTAGTGGTAGGATCATATCTTTGTTACAATATAATCTCTTAGGTAGAACGCCTATTTCTAATTCTTTTGGTACATCCCATAATGTCATACCAGATTCTTTAGTTGGGTCTCCGTATTTCTTTAAAGCTTGTGCACTTGTTACCATTAGTCTATTTCTGTATTTGATTTTTTATTTGCCACCATAGTTGAATATGTGGTGAGTGATAGTAGAGCAGCTATAAGAGCAGCCTCTAGTCCTAGTAACATAGCTACATCAGAATATGATTTACCTATTTCCCAGTTATGTATTGTATATGATATGTTGCGTATTAAATCAATAGAAAAAGCCAACGATAAGATTTTGCGTATAGATATCTTACTGTTGGTCCCTAACCATAATGGTTCTATGTATTTAAATAGTCTTATCACTTACCTAATTTTATTTTCCAATAGCTTTGTAAGCCATATTGTACTTTTCCATCTGTATTCATTCCTGTATACACTCCATAGATTTGATCTTTCTTAGTCTTGAGCAGTAGGCCTGCACTAAACTGATTAACTATGTTGTATTGATTTCCTTGCAATCCTCCACCTATATATACTTGTGTTTTAGGAGGTGCTTGAAGAGTGATTGTCTTAGTAATTACAGGATACTTTAAGTCATACTTAAATCTTCTTCCTTGTATCCTGTTTTTTGAAATCGTATCTAAAACATTTACATATCCAATAGAATCTATTTTCAATGTATCTGAGTATACATTCTTTGCTGTACACAGATCAACTAAGCTTTTGTATTGTATAACAAGTTTTGAATAAGATGTATCTGGTACATATTGTATCTCAGGAACTCCTTTAATAACTGTAATTATCTTAGGTTTAGAATATATAATACTATCATGTTTCACCCATACAGTGTCTATTTTGACAGTTGGTGGTACAGGCTTAATGGGTTCACCAGATGTACATCTCTGTAACAGTATTACAAGAAGTAAGACACCTATGATTAAGTATAAGTAGTTCTTTTTTATAAACATCATATTCTTGTTATATTGTAATAAATACTTGCTACATATTGTAACACAACACCCATGGCTACCATTACACCTACTGTCCATAACACCTTGTTTTTAAAAGTTTCTTGTTTTTCCAGTTTAGCTTCTAGTGTTTTTATTTTAGCTTTAAGCTCTGTTATATCAGCAACAAATCCTCCTGCTTTAGTTAATGCGTTTCCTAATATAGCGTCCACAACTTGTGTCAATTTCGTATCTATTGAAGTCATTTTCTCCTCTAGATCATATAGGCGTTGGTCCATGCTTTTTAATTCTTTTTCTATTTGTTTTTCAATTAATTTTTCCATAATGGTAAGGTGGGATTGTTATAACATATATACAATTTGAAAAGTTAATTGTATGCAAATAATAATTATGATATTTTATAACAAATATAAATCATATATTCCATATAATAAAATGGTCTGATGAGATTTCCTTCATAATATAGCATAAGCTAAATATATTTTTATATCTTTGTTTTTAAAAATCAAACCTATGTCCGATAGTTATACGTATGAACATATAAAAGCAGATAAAATGTATGTTTTATATGCAAACGCATCTTATTACAGCACTGTATGTATGGCTGTAGAGAGCATTCAACAGTTTAGCAATATACCAATCACAGTGTATATGCTAGATGATCACAGAGAGGTTCCTGGAGCTAACACTGTCTATTGGGAATGTGATGTTGACTATTCAGTCAAAGCTGATTATATAGACAGAAACAATCCTAATGTATACAAGTTATTAATTCAAAGACCTCTTGTAGTTAAGCATGCTCTTGAGAACTTTGCTGATACAATATGTTATGTAGATTCTGATTCAATTGCTACACAATACATAGATAGTATATTTGATATGTATAACACTGAATGTGGACATCCATATTTTGTAGAAGGTATATATGACTATCTACATATTAATGGAAGAGGAGGAGCTGATAGCAAAGATGATCTCTCTACAACACTAGAACATCCAGCATGTGACTTATTCAATGTAAATCAATATGTAAGAGAAAGATATAGACAAACTGGTTACTTTGTAGCTGGTAAGAACACTATATCATTTCTAGATGAGTGGTATTGGATGTGCACGCATCCTATTGTTCTTAATAATCCACAAATCTATGCTCCCTATCACGAAGAAACAATAGTAAATGTGCTATTGTGGAAATATAATATACATCAAGGTCTTCCTTATATATACACTAACACTGGTCTTGATAAGCTAGATAGGATATACAATGAAGATAACTGGGGCAAACATGTTGAGAGTTGGTTCAGGTTACCAGAGTGTAAAGAACAATTACTATTCCTACATGGAGAGAAAGATCCAGTTCAAATGTCTAAAATAATGTCTAAAATATTTAAACCAATGTCTAAACTAAAAATCCTATTCCTTGCTCCTCACCTATCTACAGGTGGTATGCCAGCATTCCTTCTTAAGAGAATACAAGCGTTGCAAACTCTGCCAAATGTATCAATTCAAGTGGTAGAATATCAATGTTACAGCAAAGATTATGTTGTACAGAGAGATGAAATTATAAAGCTTACAGGCTTATATACATTAAATGAAGATAAGATGAGAATCTTCAAGGCTGTAGATGAGTTTAAACCAGACATTATACACATAGATGAGATGTCTGAAAGACTAGATCCTAAAATGGTAAGAAGACTTTACTCTCCTGATAGGAAATATAGGATAGTTGAGACTTGCCATGATGTTTCTTTTAATCCTGCTAATAAGATATTTACACCTGATGCATACGCTTTCTGCACTCCTTATCACTTAGATACATTTGCTAATGTAGAAGGATATTATAAAGAAGTGATTGAGTTTCCTATTGATAACTATAGAGTTTCAGAAGATGATTGTTATGAAGCTAAGATAGCTCTTGGTATGAATCTTAAAATGAAACATGTTGTAAATGTTGGTTTATGGACTCCTGGAAAGAACCAAGGTGAGATGCTTGAATTAGCTAAACAAATGCCAGATGTAGGATTTCATTTTATAGGTAATCAAGCTGGTAACTTTCAAGACTATTGGGAACCACTTATGAATGATGTTCCAGATAATGTAAAGATATGGGGAGAACGAGATGATGCTAAATATTTTATAATGGCTGCTGATATAGTTATGTTTAACTCTACATGGGAATGTAATCCATTAGTATTAAGAGAAGCTATTAGTTTTGGTAAAAAAATTATTGCTAGAGATCTTCCTCAATATAAAAATATGTTTACTAGATATATTACAACTCTAGATCCTAAAAAACTAAAACGTCAAGTAGAAGATATGTTAACAGATCATACAAATTATCATATACTAACTAATAATACAACTGATGATTTTGCTAAAGATCACATGTCATTATATGAGAAAGCAATGTCCGTTATTCCAAACAAAAAGCCTGTAAATGATTATAATATCATACAAAATTTTGTTGGACAACCATTCCTTGAAATAACAGGAACCAGTGATAGTACATTTGATGTAGAGTTTCATGATGTAGAAACACAAAAGTTAGTTCATTATGATACAATAAAGTGCAATCATTGGATAAAACTTAACAGAGAATACTTTACTACATGGCAAACTATAGTGTACAAGGATGGTGTGGAAGTGTACAATAAGATAATAGATTTGACAGACAAGAGAGTGTACATTGCTTTTGATAGTTTTTCATTAGGAGATACATTAGCTTGGATACCGTACGCTCTTGAGTTTAAAAAGAAACACAATTGCCATGTGATTGTGTCAAGTTTTTGGAACAATATACTTGACACTTATACAGAGCTTGAGTTTGTGGAACCAGGATATGTATTTAACAATCTGTATGCAATGTATAAGTTAGGTTGGTTCTATAATGATAATAAAGAACCTGTTCTTCCTAATACAATTCCTTTACAAAAGACAGCTACAAACATTCTAGGTCTTGATTATATAGAAATCAAACCTAGTGTACATAACTCAGGACTTAAAGTAAATCATAAACTAGTTACAATAGCTACAAATAGTACATCAGGCTGTAAGTTCTGGCCCAGAGAAGCTTGGCAAGAAGTAATTAACTATCTACATGATCAAGAGTATACAGTGAAGAATGTATCACTAGAAAACAATCCATTTGACAACTGTGATCCATTACTTGATAAATCAGTTGAGAGTACGATAAAATGGATAGCACAAAGTGAATTCTTTATAGGTTTAAGTTCAGGTCTCAGTTGGTTGGCCTGGGGATTAGATGTACCAGTGATAATGATCAGTAATTTCACTGATAAAGATCATGAGTTTACATGTCATAGACCAATCAATACAAATGTATGCCATGGATGTTGGAATAAACCAGAATATAAGTTTGATAAATCAAATTGGAACTGGTGTCCATTGCATGAAGGCACAGAGAGACAGTTTGAATGTCAGAATAGTGTGACACCAAACATGGTAATAGAAATAATAAAAACCCTCGTATAGAGGGTTTATATTTGATTACTTAAATGAAAGAATAAATATTGTTGTTACAATAACATATATCCAAAATAATATCCAATTTTTATCTTGATTTGTCATAATTTAAAATTTAAAGGCAGCTTTGTTCTCTCCAACCAGCTAATTCCCATAGCAGCTGCCTTTATAATAATATTGTTCCTATAATTGCTCCTAGCATTGTAAATGCTATATCATTCCAATCAAAAGGTGCTTCGTGGTATTTTCCATTGTACCATTCCCATGTAAATCCTATAAAATAAGCAAATAACCCAGCAATAAATACTTGAGCAATTTTACCTATATCAAAGGAAGGATCAAATTTAATCAACAACCAAATAATTGGTGTTACTGTAATAGCCCCACCTATTAGATGCATGTACCATCTTTCTTCTATAAATTTATTCATATTTGTGATTGATTAATAATTGGTGATGTACTTATATATTCTTGATCTAACTCAAGCACTCTGTCAATTAAACCTTGTTCTGTTTCAAAATATTCAAGGAACGGTTGTCCTGTTGTTACAGTTTGACCTTCTTGAATACTACCATAATGAAATACATCTATCTCGTTATGTGCTAAATAAAAATTGTTCATATTATTTGTTTTTAAATTCCTCCTCCGTCAACTATTGTCCATCCACGACTTACTAAAATCGATCTGCCTGCACTACCACCTGCTATTGTATAATTTGCAGTACCAAAAGAAATACTTAAATTTGAATTTGATGGTCTACTACTCCAACCATTATAAATAGCATCTAAATTAGCTGCTGAAAATGTTGCAGGTGTTTTTGTTGACATAAAACTTCCAAAATTAGTACATATACTTACGTTCCAATTTCCTATGTTTTGGTCGAAAGCAGCGGCGTTACTAAACATACCATTCATACTCGTTACTTTACTAACATCCCACGACCCGATAGATTGGTTAAAGGACGCAGCGTTTGAGAATGTTGCTTGCATAAATGTCACGTTACTCACGTTCCAATTACTAATATCTCTGTTAAATAATACTGCATCTGCAAATAATCCTCCCATATTCGATACAGTACTCACGTTCCAATTACCAATATCTTCATTAAGCACGGAACACCCATTGAATGTTGTTGAAAGACTAAATATTTTACTAACATCCCAATTATTAAGTAAATTAATTTTTAATTTACTACAATATTGAAATGTTTGGACAAGTTGAGTTATATAATTTAATCTTGGTGTATCTTTAACATTTGATAAATCTAAAATACTACAACCCGCAAATTGTTGCCCATTGGCATCGCTAATTAATTCCAAACACCCAAATCTTTCTATTGTCAATATTTTAGTTTGTTCAAGCGTTAATCCGAAATACGACCATCCACGGCATACTCCAGTTATTTTTATGGTATAGTTTCTTAACGCAGTCGGGTAAGTATGTGTTCTTGCAACAGTTTCGCCTGAGTATATTTGACCGTAGGTTCTTACAAAATCTTTAATACCATCACCCCAATCAACCCAGAAATTATAAGTTCCAGTTGACATAAGTGGAAGAACAATAGTTTTTGTTGAAGTTGTTTTAATAGTAAAGATAAATGTATTTACTTCACTTATTTGTTGATGTTGTCCCATAAGTCCTCCACATAACCCATTTAATGAATTATCATATACACCATTTACTAAACCATTTTCAATACCAGTCATATATAGTTATTATTTTATGCTTGATAATCAGCACCATGAGCAGTAACCCAAGCAGATCCTGCTGCTATATTGATAATAGTAGTTAGTTTTAATTTATCACCACCTTGAAGAGGAATATATCTTTTACCAGTATTATCTAATGGTAATCCTAATATATTTACACCATCAAGATAATCAACATTAAATTTTACTGCCAATGTATTACCTGATGATAAAGGAATACTAACTAATCCCAATGGAATAACTGTTGATCCTCTTAATATATATACATATGTATTTACAATTACTGTTGAGCTTGTAACTGCTGTAAGTGAATATATTCTACCACCTAAACTACCTGCAGTATATACTACTACACCATTTGTATCAGAACCTAAAGTTCCAATTGTTGTTCCAGTTATTACCGCAACACCACTATTTGGTACGTTTGCTAATACTGGTATTTGTCCATTCGTCAATGCCATAATTTATTTATTTTTAATAATTATATAATGTTCTAAAACTTACCATAAGTAAATAATCTGAGTTTCCATCATTGTTTCCTGCTGTTCCACTAGTACCTGAAGATCCATTACTTCCATTTGTTCCAGAACTACCATTACTTCCACTTGAACCATTACTACCAGAAGTTCCTGAAGATCCACTAGTACCAGATGAACTATTAACTACACCTAATGTTGTTTGAGCAAAAGAATAATAAGTTGTTCCTTCAGTAACAAAGGTAATTGTATGTGATTGGTTTGATGTATTAGTTGCTCTAACTTTAACTAATATTCTATCTGTTGTATTTATTGAAAATCCTGCCTGAAATCCATCAGATAATATCATTGATGGATTTGGTGAATTTGATGTTACAGGTGATGGGTCAGTTGAAAATAATAAAGTTTCAACTCCTCCTGTTGTTCTTTTATAAACTTCACAGAATATATCAAAACTTGCATTATTATTTTGTTTATATGCGTGTAAGTAGAATGACCATACACCTAATGGTATTACTGAAACATTCGGATAAGTTGAAGGTGTTAAATATGATTGAATAGTTGATGTTACACCATTTGCAATAGTAGCAGTTATAGTTTGTTGAATTTCACTTGTTGGTATAGGTGAAAATTCTTTATATGGTGTTTGATTGATAGATTCATTAAAATAATAAACCTGTCCTGATGATATACCATTTACACCACTAGTACCACTTGTTCCAGACGTAGCACTAGTTCCTGACGTTCCACTAGTTCCAGAAGAACCATCATTGCCTGAAGTACCGCTTGTTCCTGAACTACCACTAGTACCAGAAGTTCCTGTAGTGCCCGATGTGCCTGAACTTCCATCACTACCACTAGTTCCTGTTGTGCCTGATGTACCAGAAGTTCCATTACTACCATTTAAACCAGTGTTACCACTTGTTCCGCTAGTACCTGATGTACCTGTAGTACCACTTGTTCCATTTATACCATTGGCTCCATTTGTTCCACTAGTCCCAGATGTACCACTGCTACCACCCAATCCATTATTTCCTGATGTACCACTTGTACCAGCAGTACCAGACGTACTACTACTTCCACTACTACCACTAGTTCCACTAGTTCCGTTAACACCTGATGAACCACTGCTTCCAGAAGTTCCTCTTGTTCCTGATGTTCCTGAGGTACCTGTTGTGCCAGAAGATCCAGAGCTTCCTGAAGATCCATCACCACCTGTTGAACCATCAAGGTTTATATCCCAATAGTCAAATGTTCCTGATCCAATAACTTGTGTAGGAGACTCAAAGTTTAATATGCCTGTTAAAGGATCATAATTAATAACAATACATTCTTGATAGTTATATGCATTGTGTGATATAACAATAGATTGTCCAGGAGTGTATGATAAGAATGTATCAACATTTAATGATCCTCCTTGTCCTAATGTAAATTCATCAGTACTAGTTGTTCTATATCTATCTCCATTTTGACCACTTGTACCTGCTGTACCACTGGTCCCACTAGTGCCACTTGTACCAGATGTTCCACTAACATTACATAGTTTTTGATTTAACTTAACTATGACAGTCTCAAGGGTATCATTAGTATTGATTCCTGAACATACTAAACTAGCTCCTTCGTAGAATACGCAGGTAGAATTTAGTATAACAGGACATGGTATAGCTTCACAAAATTGATTCATAGGTATGTTGTATAATGTGTAAAAATAATGTTTATAAACTTAACGTCAAAGTGTTATAGAAAATAGATGGTATAATATAGCGTTCCTACCTAATACCAAATTTTGATTGCATTCTGATGTCAAGATCTTTTGCAAGCTCTGGTGAAAATAAAGGTAGCAGAGCTGACATTTGATTAGTCACCTTGAAAGATTTCATCCAGTATTTAATCACTTTATTCTTTTCTTCTAGTTTTTCATCTCCTGTTGCAATTGCATAATTTTCAACTAAGAAACTACTTAATGCCTTTCTATAATTAGTTAACAATTGTACTGATGGAAATACTCCTCCTGATACTAATGTACCAATACTAGTTGGATCATAGAAATATCCAATCTCATCTCTAAGTTTATCAATTGCTTTTAATGCAAACTTGTGTTGATTTCTTACTGCTGGGTCCTCATCATCATCAGGTGCAAGTGCTTTCACTCCTAGATATAATGCAAACAATCCTGCATAGAATAAGAAATCTACAATTTGATTTTTTAAATTCTGTTTAACAAGATCAGTGAACTCAGCCTCTGTCATTTGAAACTCTTTATTAGTATCAGTTTCATAATCAGCTTTCTTTTTTTCATAGAGTTCTCTAACAAATGCCATCCCCTTATCATTTCCTTGTAATGTATTAATGATGTTTCCTACAGATCCCATTAGATCTTCAGATATCATTCTAACAAACATTCTAGTTCTTCCCCATTCATATGCATCAGAAGCAGAATTATATTTAACATTACCCATACGTACATCTACAAGTCTAGGAATCCAGTTCTTGAACACCATGAATGATTTACCATATACATTTAAGTTGATTAAACGTTTGTTCTCTTCTGTTAAGTTTCCTAATGCATCACTAGTGAACTGTTGCACCTTTCTTCTAAGTTCTATTACAGAATCAGACTTTCTTTCTACACCAGGAATTACAAACTCACCCTCAACAACTTTTCCTAATTGTAAAACACCTTTCTCTTCATTAAGAGCTTTTACATCTTCTTCAAACTTTGTAGCTCTAGCATCTCTTTCACTTTGTGTTCCTGCATAGAAGTCTCTATATTCATCAGTTGATTTTAAATACTCTCTAGTATTAATCACTTGAGCATCTAATACAATTGAATTCTTTATAAAGCTAAAGAAGTTAGTAGTCTGTACAGACTCCTCACCACTTCTCATCATAACCATAAGAAAATCTTGAACAGCCTCATCATTTAACTTATTTAGAGAAAGTTTTGTAGCAGCCTGTCTATTATAATTATCAGTGAATGGAATGAAATAATCTAAAGCAGCTAATGCTTTTTGTTTATCTTGTCCACCCATTTTATTTCCTAATAACCACATCTCTGTAGTTACAAAATCTGTCTTAGTAAAATACTTACCTGAGTTTATAAATGATTGTGTCTTACCACCAAATAAATTTGACAAAGAAGATAGAGGGTTCAATCCTAATGTCATCACTTGGAATGAATTATTTAATTGTGTAACTACTTTGTTTACAGAAACTTGTCTTCCTTCTAAGTTTTCAGGAAGTATTTTCATCCCTAACTTTTTATTAACTCTTTCACCTAACTTACCAAATGTTCCTAGCACTTGATCAAATGTATCACTTTGTATATATTGTTGTTGATAGATAATAGCTTTTACCATATCCTCAACTAGTTTAGTGTTCTCTGTGTTATCTGGATTATATTGTAGTACACCATCTTTATATTCAGTTTTACCAAAATAAGATGTTGCAATAGCTTTTTTATTTCTTTCCAATCTAACAAGAGCTCTACCCTGTGCTTCTATATCTGTTAAATATTTAAACTTAATAGCAAACTCATTGTACATTGCCATAGTTTTAAATAAATCTGTAGATACTTCTCCATTTATCTTACCTGTTAAGTATCTAGGTATAGTGTCAATTGGTTTACCTGTATTAGGGTCAATCGCTCCATATCCTGTGTCTCCTTCATCAACAGATATGTTTCTTAAGAACTGTTCTCCTATTGTAACATTCCCACCAAATATAAGTTTTTCTGTAAAACTTTTTCTAACCCATGGAAGAAACGTTCTAGCATCAGCTGCATTTATATATCCTATACTTTGGTAATATTGATTTCTTTCTTTAATATAATCATAGAACTCTTTAGCTGGAGCATTCTCTGGTTTATTTAATTCTTTCCAGTTAGCAGATTCCCAAGTTTCTCTTTTAGGAAACTTCTTTATATCATTTTCAAGTAACCATCCTACAGATTTATCTGATAGAATATTATAAAGATCACTCACTTTAGATTTCTCTCTAGCTATATCTTTATTAATTTGTTCTTCGCTACCTACTCTGTACGCAGCCTTATCATCAATTCTTTGATACTCTTCCTCTCTTTTTTCTTCAAGATATTTTCTATATGCTTCTACATCTACATTATCTTTGATCCAACTAATGTCTTTATCTTTAATCTTTTCTTTTAATGTAGAATAGAACTTAGGATCGAACTCATCGATTAATTCATTAGACTCTTTCTTCTTAAGTAAATCAAATTGATTTTTAACACTAAGTCCTTTGGCTGATGCCCACTTTTCAAAAGAACTCTTTATATCAGTTAGTCTTTTAACTTCTGTTTGAACATCCATTCCAGCTAAAGCATATGCTTTATTAGATTTTTTAAATAGCACATCTAATGCTTTCAATTGAATTGTAGCAGTGTTGCCAAACCATTTAGTTAGTCCTTTTACTATCTTCTCAGCTGTAGCAGATCCACCAACTATATTTTCAATATATTCTATATCAACATCTTTTAATTGATCCTTGTACTCTCTAGCATTATCAACTGTATCTCTAAGTTCTTCTTTTAACTTCTTATCTTCTTCAGATAATTCACCTTGAAATAAGAATTTTAATTCTGTATCTAGATTTATATAAGAATCTAAAGCTTGCTGTATAACTTCTAATGTATTTGAGAATTCACTAATTTCAGGCTCAGTAAATTTAGATTTATCCTGACCCTTGAATTTAGTATTATATATATCTATAGTAGCTTCAATTTGTTTGTTTAATATTTTTGCTTGATATAACAATGGAGCAATGTTTTGTTTCATTTGCAATTGTCTAATAGCAGAAAACAAAGCATTCAATTGCTCAGCTTTATTTATTTTTTCTGAAGGAAGAGCTTTCTCTGCAGAAAGTTTTTTATAGATACCATTTAGTTTTTCTAATAAGCCATCAATCTTTTTGTTTCCAGTTTTTTCAGCTTCAAGACCTACAGGAATTAAATAATCCTCTTGTATATTTTTAACATTTACATCACCAATCTTAATACTTAGCAATTGAGGCATTGCTCCTGTTTTTCTATTAGCCTCTGAGTAAACAGCTTTGATAGGAATCATCCTTGTTTGTTCAAAGTTTTCATTCTTAACATTGTATACACGACTAATCATGTATTTATATTGTTCCATCTGAATGTTCCATGCATTGATTTTATACCAAGGGATGTCTTCATACTTATTTGTATTAAGATCCATGAACTTCCAGTCAAGAATGTTCACCTTTCCTTCTGGTGTAATAGCTAAGAAATCCACAGTACCAGCAAGATCTCTTTTAGCATCATACAATGTAGCTTCAGACATGAATATAGTTCCTTTAGGGAATGTAGCAAGTCTATCTTGAAGATTCTTCTTCAATATATCATACATAGTCCTATCATTAGGATTTAATTGAGAAACATATCCATCATCATTTAATATTTCATCTCTTAATTTTCCATTCTCATCAACAAATATTTCAAACGCATGTTCAAGATCAGCATGTCCTGCTGTACCTTTAGTTGCTTTAAGATCATTTACTGTATTAGTGAACTCATCATTAGTTAACGATCCTTCTCCAAGTCTTCTTTTATACCACTTAGCTACAATATCAGACACTCTCTCACCAATCTTTTTACCATCTATAGAATAACCATCATCTTCTTTCTTTATCTTACTAGCTATTTCTTTTATTGAATTATAAATTTGTTCTTGTTTAGTTTGTTCTGTCTTTTGTAAGTATACACCTCCATCTACTATATCTTCAGCTGTACCAATACTCTTGCCAGAAAGTATATCCATAGAAGCTTTATCAAATCCACTTGTAGTGAATAAGTTTGTCAAGTAGTCAACTATTTTAGACCACCAAGTTTCAACTTTAGCTATTTTCTCTGGATGCTCACTGATGCCCTCAGATTGATTAATTATCACTTCAGCTAACACTTTACCAATAGCTTCTTTCTTTAACTTACGGATGTCTGGTTTGCCTTCTGGAGTTTGATATTTAGGATCATCTGAGTAATCTCTCAACACTTCATTATAAATAGTGTAATCAGTAATTTCTTTAAGAAATTGATTAAATAGTTTAGGATTTTTCTGTTCAATTATCTCAATAGCAAAGTGCATAGCTTCTTCAGGAAGAGCTTGTGCTTCTTTACCCTCTACCACTTGTATAAGCTTTTGCATCATAAATGCAGCACCATTAGCATCTTGTCTTACACCATCAATAACAATGTCTTTTACATTCTTTATATCTACACCAATACGTTTAATGAAATCTTTTAATGCAGCAATAGTTTTTGAAGAAGCAGATGTTGGTATAGGTCCTTCTTTCTTTTGTAACATTATAGGTTGTTGTTCTCTCTCAGGAACAATGTTTATTTCATTCCATGTATTACCATACTCATCAGTAACTTGTTTTACATTCTCTTTACCATATTGTTTGTTAAGAACATTCTTTACAGTGTTTTCATAGAAGTTTTCAATAGGTTTAAGTTTTCCTATACCATTATCTTTATAATTTTTAATTTTAGCTTCTACTTGATTTATTTTTGTATCAGTTGAAACTATACTTCCTTCTACATTTGTAATTTCTCTTTCTAAAGAATCTTTTGTAAGATTATATTCATAAAGTTCTTCTTCTTTTAATTTTCTAAAAGACTCTAATTTAGCAAGGGCTGTTTTTTCTATTTCTAAATCAGATTTAAAATTTTCTAAATCTTGATTCATTGTTTGTAATTGATTAGCTAATGTTTCATGACCTTCTACTTTAGCAGCAGTTTCTCCAGAAGGAAATAACACTTTCTCATATCCTTTCTTAGCACTGTCTTGTATAATAGATTTAACAAAGAATGTTACCCAGTTAGATCCTTGGTTTAATAGTTGTAAGAATTGATTTTTTGATTGAGGAATATTTTGTTTTTCATATTCTTTTTTAGCAATTTCCATTTCTTTATTAGAAATTCTCATGCCATTTTTATAATACACAGTAGTTGGTTCGGTTTGATTTTCTTCTTCATAATATATATCTTCTACAACTGCATCATACGCATAATCATTTAGTTCAAAACTATATTCTTCATTTTCAAACAGAGCTGCTGTAATAACACTATTAGTAGGAATACCAGTTAAATTTTTTCTATCTCTACCTTTCTGAAAAAGATCAGATTGTACTTCTAGTATTCTACGAGTTTTAGTTGCTTTATTTGTAGGTACTATTATTTTACCATTAACTTTTTTAGCTGTCCATAAATCTATATCATCTTCAACATTTTCAGGAGAAGTTACTACTGCTTGTTCATCACTTCTAAACCAACCTATACCTTGGTCTGTAGCAAACTGAGCATGTCCTTTTATACTTGGTGTAATAGCTGGTGTAGCTATTTCATTCTCTGTATAATTAGTTCCTCCTGGAACTGTTAGGTTAGAATAATAATCAGCATTTTTATCTAAAAAAGTTTTACTATCTTTTATCCATTGATCATAAGCTTCTTTAGTAATTTCATTACTTTCTCCAACATCAGGATCAGACATATAATATTTTCCATCTCTTTTAAAAGCACTAACTCCTCCACTTTCTTCATAAGAAGTTAATGTGTCTTTAGTTTTAGCAGTGTTAATCTCAATAGCAAAACTATAATTAGCAAGAAGAGAAGAAATAAGTTCTCCTCTATCTTGTGTATTAAATGACTTGAGAATTTCTAACTGATCTTTAGGAACACCAAGATCAGCTTGCATTTTCTTCCAGAAGAAATCACCAGAGATTTTGTTTTTAGCTACAGCACCAAAGAACTGATCAGCTTTAGGAGATTGTAAAATATTTGTAGCTTTTAAACCAGTCTTTACAATTTCTATTTTACTTTCTGATTCAGGAACACGAGTGTTATATTTATCCCATAGGTAATAAGCTACATCTTCTCCTCTAGATGCTACTAGTAATTTCCATTCTTCTAAATTCTTATTTGGACAATTTGCCATAACTTAACATATTGATTTTAAAATTTTACCTATTTCTTTTGGATTATATCCTAATGCTTCTAGCATATTACTATTGATATCAGACTTGTTATATTCTTTACCATCTTTCAATGTTATTGTATTATCATCTTCTGTCTGTAAAGATACATCTTCTTTTGTTAATCCAGCACCATAATAATTAATAATATCAGCATTAGGGATCTCTAAACTAATTTTCATTGAACCATTGTCAATTGCTGATGGTTTGAAATATTCATAGTTCTCTGTAGCTCTATCACCATCTCCATATAGATTGATAAGTTTATATACATGATGACCTATTATTTTATTTTTAATTTTATTGTATACAATCAATGGTTGACCAAAATCATTTTTAACTTTTGCATATCCAAAATAATCTTTTAATGAATAATCACCTTTGGCTTTTCGTCTAGCATAATCAGCTGAGTTAACTTCTCTACCATTAACCATATCTATACCACCTACAACTCTTGGAATTTTAACATAATCATGTTTTAAATCCATAAAGTTATATTTCTCACTAAGAAAAAGAATTTTTCTATCCTCAGATTTTATACCAAGACCTTCTGCTGCTGGAAATGAATAAGAAAAGTATTTATATAAATCTCCTTCTGGTGTATGTATAGGTTCTTCTGTAAATGATTGAAAGAATTTAATATTTTCTATAACAGGAAAAACATCAGAATTTCTAAAATTGTTTCTTTGATACCATCCTTCAGTAAACTTGTCAAGATTTTGATTAGCTACAAGTCCAGAAATAATTGGTTCAACTATAGCACTATAATCTTCTATAGGAATAATCTCTCTAATAGATAATGGAGAAGCATAAGTTCCTTGTAATATAGATAGTTCTACAATATCTTTATATAATTGATTTGTTGCAGGAGTATCTCTAAGTTCTCTCATCATTCCTGTATACATATTCTTATCCATAGCATTCTCAGGTCTCGTTTTTAATCTAATAGTTTTTACACCATCAGGTCTTTCTCCTGTATCAGCCTGTAATTCTTTAAGAATTTGTAAACTTGGATTAGTCTTTTTAGCTATCTCCATTCTAACTGCTACAGAAGTGTTGTCATCTATAAGCAATTCTTTTATTCTATCACTATATTTAGTATCATTCTGTACAACATAGTCAATAAATGCAGCTTTAATTTCTACTGCTATCTTTTCAAACTTATCATTAGCTAAATACTCATTATCACCAAAACTTTTAAGAACAGTGTTAGTTATTTCTTTAAACTCAAGTTGATCAAGTTTAAGAACAGCTCCCATTGCTTCAGTAGATTTATCTAAGAATTTAGATTGTGGGCCAATGAATGTAGAGTTCAATATATTATCAACAGAACTTATTATATTTGTATCTAATGCAGTTTGTGTTCTCCATTGTTTCTTAGAAAGTGTTTCAGCACTTCTTAGCTTAGTGGTATCATAGTTTGTAGCTTGTGTGAATTTAAAATTAAACTCAGCCATCTTAGCATATTTCAAGAACTCGTCAAGTATACGTAATTGATTAGCATTTTGTTTTGCATTAAAAATAGTTCCTGTGTAATAATCTTTTATGTTACCTTCTAGGTTAGTTACATCTAATTCTGTATTCTTAAACATGTCTCCTGTAGTGATGAATTTATCTTTCATAACTACAATATTTTTTTGACTAAACAAACTCTTAGCACTTATGCTGTTTAGATATTTTAAATACTCAGAAATAATAGGTTGATTTAAAAACATGGCTGCTTGTTCACCAGTTCCAATATTCTCAAGGAACATAAATGTACGAATCACAAGATCTGATTGTATAATCTTTGTTATATAATCATCTTTAGCTACATCCACAAAAGATGTTGCATACCCAGATAGTCTATTAGATATAAGTTCATTAGAATCTTTTACAGTGGTTACGGATAAAGAAACTTTTTCTATTCCACCAATTAACACTGTATTATGTTTTAATGCAATAGTTCCATCTCCTAAGAATTTTCTATCTTGTTCAGATAAGTCATAGAACTTATTAGTATCAATATACACTTCACTCTTTTGTTTTAATGAAAGATTTGTAATATTAACAGCAGCAATACCTACCCACCTCTTAGCAGTAACAAATGAGTTTCTAAGTGTAGTCATATAGTTTCTATTAAGTATTCTATTCTTAATAGTTGTCTCATCATACCCTCTTAACTCATCCAGTTTAGTTGACAATGATTTAAGTCCAGCATCATCAATAGGTGATATAAGTCTATCAAAGTTTTCAGGAAGTGTAACAAGTTTCTCAAGAGAATCATAGTACTCATTTTCTAAAGATTTTTTATACATTTCACCAATAACAGTTTCTTTAATACCTTGCTTAGCTAAATCTGAAAGAAATTCTGATGTTATATCATCTTTATCAAATACTGAACCTTCTGTATAAGAATATAATAAAGCATTTAATTCTGGAGTGGTCTTTGAAGATTCTAAAAATCTTTCAAGTTCACGTTGTTGTTGTTTAGTAAGAAGTAATCCTTTATCAAATAGTTCACCATAGTACTCTTTAGTAGCTTCTTCTGATCCCATGTATTTGATTAGTCTAACATCTCCATTCTTATCTAAGTAAGTAGATTTAAGGTACATGTTTAACTTATCTATATCAAAATCCGATCCTGCTTTAGTAGTGATTTCTGAAGGAACAACAACAGTTGATCCCATGTATTGTGGAAGGAAACCTTTCACTCTAACTGCTTCTACAGAGGATAGAGCTTGTGTAGGAATACGGAAACCAATACCTTGTAACAAAGCTTTACCATCAGGTGTATTGTTTAGGTATTCTATTAGTTCTTCATCTGTTTTATTAGCATGCTGACCAAGTTTACCTTTTAACCAATGAGGAAGTAATATTTCACAATAAGGATCTGTTTTAGTGTAAAACTTAAGTGTATCATCAGTTAACATTACGTTTTTCTTATCTGCATCAGAAAGAGTATTATAAGCTTGTTTAGATATTTTCTTCCAACCTTCTGCTGTTTTAATAGCAAGACTTCTTCCTTTAGTTGCTTGCTCAAACATTGTTGCAGGAACCTGCACATGAGCACCACCATTCATCTTAGGAGAAATGATAGATTTATCAATTAATGAGTAAAGAACATTTCTTATCTCAATATAAGAAGGAGATGCTTCAAATGGAATTAAGAATTGATTAGTCTCTTTATCAAGCTGTAATGTATCTATTGTATTATCAGAAGCTTCTCTTCTTAACAATTCACGCATAAGAGTTTCAGATACAGCTTTACCATTTTTAAGTGTAAATCCGTTCCCATTATCTACAACACCAAGTCTAGTTAATAGAGTGTTATATCCATGTTGATGTAAATCATTTAAGATTCTTACATTACGATTGTATTCATTTCTAATAGCTTCTTGTCTTTCAGGTGTAGCTCCAATAGTGTTTCCATTATCAAATAAATCCATACTTGATAACTTAGTAAGCTGGGATCCTCTTGTTTGTTCTTTAGTTCCTTCTGTTGCAGTTTCTACTTGGATACCATAAGCTTTCCAAGGTACTTGAATATTATTATTAAATGCATTATCATTAAATGAACCATCTTGATTGTATAATGAATGTAGCTCTTCAGCTCCAACCTTTCTACCAGATTCAACAATAGCATATCCTATACCAGCTTCAAACATATTAGTGTAAAGTTTCTCCAGTGTAGTACCTTTTACCATACTGTAGTATACAGGCATTTGTGAAAACTTATCTAGCACAAGATCTAAATTGTTTTTACCATATTTATTACCAGACACAATAGGTTTTAATACTTCTATTACATGTTTAGGCTCTTTAGTTTTAACTAAAGCAGCATCATGTCTTTTAAGGTTATCACTAGTGTATGTATATCCTGGATAGTTTTGTCTTGTATAAGCCATTTGCCATTGGTGCCAAGCTTCAGCTTCTTCACTCCATTGACCATTCTTAAGTTTAATCTCTCTATATGTACCATCCATTAACCAAGACATTGCATCAGCTTCATTTGTTTTACTATAAGCAGAAATAGCATTACTAAGACTTCCTGCAGTAGTTATATCTTTAAATGTTACAGTGTTAGTATAAGCTTTGAATTGTTGGTATCCAGGATCTGTAGGTTTTAAATTGATCTCACCAATCTTATTTAAGTTTTGATTCAAGAATGTATTAAATTCAGGAGTATCAAATGTAGTTCTTCTAGGAGATAAGAAAGATTTGATACGTTTGGTTTCATCTAAAGATCCATCTTTCTTAATAGCAAACTGATAAGGATCTCCAAATAAAACTTTGTGGTATTCAATATTATTGATAATGTAATTAACATTAGCAAATGTCAATATATCATTTACTGTTTGATCAGAAAGAGCTAACTTATTAAATGATTCATCTTTTGCAAATGCATCAATTAACCCACTATAAGCGTATACACCCTCTTTAAGTAATCTAATTTGTTTACTTTCTTCAAGTATTGCTCTTGTTTCAACAACAGTTGAATCTATGTATTCTTTTATAGAATTATTAATATCTTCTGCATTCTCACTAATGTAAGTTTCAAATGATTCCATAGTAGCATTATCAGATATAAGTTCATTTATATCAGCTAGTGCTTTTTCAGAAAGTATATCTTTGAAGAATCTTAACTCCTTAGCTTTATCTGTAATATTTCGTAATTGTTTTCTATTATCAGCATCTAAAGCTAAGTTAATGTCATCCATTAAATATCCTTTGAATATCTTATTGATTTTACTCCAAGCTCTTCCACCCTCAATCTCTTTTAGTTTTATAGTGTTACCAAGATTCATCATCCACTCAGTAGAACCATCTGCAGGAATTAATACATAATAGTTACCATCAAGGTTTTGATTTATTTCTTGTGTAAACCTTTCTCCTAAAGTTAATTTAGTTGTAGCTATACCTTTGTTATCATCAATAAGTTTAGTTCCTTGTATGTAAGAAACTTTCATCTCTTTGATTCTCTTACCTTCTGCATCAAAGAATAATCCACCTTTCTTCAAGACTTGACTTCCTTTAGAATAAACATCTCTTAGTTCAGGTCTTTTCTCTAATAACTCATCAAGTGTGTTAGCTTCATTGAATTCATTTTCAAATAATGAAGGAACATTGTTCTCAGCAAAGGCACCTATCTTTTGTCCTTCCACTCCTGAGTATGTACTCTCTTGATTAGGATTGGTTACTTTGTTGTATAGTTCTGCTAACTTAGTAAACTGACCACCAATATTACCAAGAGTCTTTCCTGATACAGTCATTATATTTTTCTCAGCACCTAGATATTTTTTAATAGCACTTACTGCTTTTTCAAATGAAACTTGTTCAAGATCTTTTAATTTATTATAAACTTCCAATGGAAAGTCAATACCTATCTCTTCTAAGAACTTAACTCTATCTTGTGGAAAATTAGTTGGTAGATTTTGTATTCTTTCTGTATCAACTTGATATGTTTTATTAACTTTATCATAACTAATTAATGATGCATCTGATGATGATAACAGTTTAATGTTCTCCATCCAACCATTTTGAGTTTGTTTAATTGCTGTATATAAATTAGCAGGAGCTACATAAGTTTCTGTCCCTTCTTTATATTGAATTAATGCATCAGGTTTTTGTTTAGTAAATGTTTGTGTAAACTGAATAAAGTATCTCCAGTCAGTTGCATCAAAGTCACTGAATGGAACACTTCTATTAGATAACTTACCACCTACACGTTGAAACAATCTAACATAGTTAGGATCATCTTTAGCCAAGTCACTAAGTTTATCTACCATCTTTGTAACAGATGTAGTGTTTGAAAGTTTATCCAACACTGTAGCAAATGCTCTAGTGAAGTTTAAAAGTTTAAATCCTACTACACTAGATACTTTAGGAGCAGGTAGTTTAAATGAAAGAGAATTCTCTTGATTAGTTGCTTGTACTTCTAATAATGTAGCTAATGAGAACTTAATAGCTCCTGTAGAATTCTTTTTCCAATCTGTTGAGAAAGGTTCTGGAGCATAATCATTTTTATTTGCTTCTTCATCATTAATGCTAACTTTATCTTCTTCATTAAAACTTATACCTAATGTACGTAATGAAAGTGTTGTTTTTTCTTTAAGTTCATCCCATGCAACATCTCCTAACAATTCCATTTTACTGAAACCATTAGCGTAATACTCATTACTGTATTGTGCTTTTATTTTACTATACATAGAACCACTAGTGATTCCATCAGGAGAAAACAATAAACCTTTCTCTCCTTCACTATATAATATACCTGCAGCTCTAGCTGTCATATCTTGAACAAACTCTCTTGTTTGTTGTTCAGTTAATCCTTCTACAGCTCTATATTCAGCAGCTTCATTAAATACAGTGGGTGATAATGTTCTTTCTTTAAACTTACCTGTATCAATTGCTCTGAACAAATCTTCTTTCAATGAAGGATTGGTTACAAATGATTTAAAGAAGTTTAGTATTCTAGAAAATAAATTACGTATAGCTTCTCCTAATGATCTAGCTGGAAGCTTTCCTTTTCTAAAATCAGCAAAGTCATCTGCTATTCTTTCTTTAGCTTGAAGATCTGTAGCATCTGCATAGTTTATCTTTTTACCAGATTGTCTATCTGTAAATACACCTTGATTAGATTTAAACTCATCAAGCAATTCTTGTTGTTCTTCAGGAGATAACATTCCTTTATATATACCTTCAAAGATCTCGTGATACTCTGTACCTCTTAATCCACCTCTTACAAATTTAGCTACACCATCTTCAAATGCACCCCAAGCTTTCTCACCATTATGCATAGTGATAAGAGTATCCACCACTTCATAAGGAATAGTTGGAACATTTTCTGCATGCCATGCTTTGAATAATTGAAGCTCAGCATCAGTCATTCTTTCATTACCATCCGCACCAACAGCTCTGTATCCAGGAAGATTAGCAGGTCCTCCACTAAATCTATCTGCACCTGTAGGTATTTCTTTTTTCTCTTCTTCAACAACAGGAGCTTCTTCAACAACTGTTTCTTCTACTACAGGAGCCTCTTCAGGAGCCACAGCTGCATCTTTTTTATTCTGTAAATCACTAGCAATAGTGTTTCCTAAATAATCAAATACATATTCCTCATCAGTTTTTAAAAGATCGAACTCTTGCTCATTCTCTAATGCAATAGTTTTAAGTGCAGGAATAATAACTTCATCAACAACTTTTTTACCATCAGCAGTTTTGTTTGTTGCTATAGCTTTTGTTGTCTCATTACTTTCTATTTGCACAGACACTTTACCATTCTCATCTATTTCTGCTGTAAAGATTACAGGACGATCTCCAGATAATTTATATGTATTTGGTGTATCGTTACCAATAGTATATTCTCCTATCTTCTCAACACCAGGTGCTGATGGTTCAGCAGCTTTAGCTTCAACTGTAGGAGTAGAAATAAACAATCCCATACTCTCTATTGTAGCATATCTTTGTTTGAATGAATAAGGAATGTCTGCAGTTGGTGCAGCTACAGATGTTGTTAATGGTGTACTATCTATTGATCTTGCAGATCCATCAGGATTCTTATCTGATAGTAAATATGTTTGATAGTTCTTCCATTCAATTGGTTCTTTGTTTAAGTCTCCATTCTTATCTAATGTATATTCCAAGAACTCCTCATCAAACTTTTTAGTAAGTGTAGTATTATTAATTGCATTGAAAGCCTCTTTCAAGTTATCAACTATCTCTTTTTCATTATTTGCTATTTCAGACATAGAGTATTCTTTTCCTCCTATCTGAATAGTCATTGCGGTTGTATTAATGTTTATTTGATTGTTAGTCTTTGTTTGACCAACTCTCCAATATAAAACATTCTGTAAGTAATCACTGTAGTCTCTGTTAAGTCTGATAGGAGCTCCTGATTCAGATTGAGCAAGAGTATCTGCAGCAAAAGCTTTTACCACTTGAAATATAGTGGATGCTTCTTTAGTATTAAACTTCTTGTTGTTTAAGAATTGTAATGTAGAACCATATTGTAACACAGGTGTACCATCAGGAAACTTTATACTTTGTCCATTATGGAATATACTTCCTGTTGTTGGTATAACAATTAGATTCTCTTGGGAGCCTATCTTATCTTTACCAATAAGAATACCTCCTACATGATTTCTTTCTTTAGTACCATCTGGATTAGTGTTCTCTTTTGGAATACCTCTAGATACAGTGAATTCAAAAGGTGCAGGCATTTGATCCTGATTAGCAATTAAGTCTTCTCTGAACTTAATATATTCTTTTTTATATGCTTCAAATAATTCTTGTTGCTTTCCTCTGAAACGTGGGTTACCTTTACTATCAGTAGTCTTGGTAGTACGCATTGTTTGGAAGATAACTTTCTTCATATCTTCCTCACTCAATTGCTTACCAACTTCTCCTAGTTGTGTACCAGTCTTATCAATAAAATAAGATTTACCACCCTCTTGTACAATAAACACTTGACCTATGAATCCATTCTCAACATCTAATATGTTAGACATATCATAACTACCATATGATAACTTAGCAAGTCCTTCTAGTCCTACTAATTTTTCTTGACCTGGAGTCACAAGAATAGCTCTCATGCTACCTTTGTTAGGTAATAAGTCTATGTTATTCAAGAACTCTCTTGAGTTTTTTACATGTTGTGCAGATAATGTAGGATCATTATAATCTTCTGATTCAGTTGTACCTGATTGAAAAAATATATTAGCATCAACAATAGCACCTGCTTCATCCATAGGAGTGAAAGAAGTATCTGTAGTAATAACCACTGTACCAGAATTGTTTTCTATATCAGCCTGTTCTTTAGTTAACTGTTCTTTATTCTTTAATAGTTTCTCTTGATCTGTTTCAAGTTTCTTATAACCACTTAATCTTTTAGAATCAATATTCAATATATCACCATTCACATCTTCCACCTTAACTGTACCATCTTCGTTCAAAGCTAACACCTTCACTTTAGATAGGTTAGTGCTCTCATCAGTTAGATCTTTTGCCTCTTCAGCAGCTTCTTCTTTAGTTTTATGAAATGATACAGTGCCATCAGGACTTGTTACTTGATATCTATCATCAGCAAGTTTCTTGATGGATGCTTTCTTTGTAGCTTTTATTTCATACTCTCTATCAACTTGTAATGGTTCTTTTACTTTCTCTTTGTTCACAAATGTAAAAGAAGTTTCTGCTTTTTCTAAATCTTCTAAAGGAACTTCTTCTTTAGCAATATCTTCTGCTTGTTTGAAATATTTATTAAACCCTTTTTCTGTAGCTAGGTTATCAAATATTTCTGAAGAATTCTTTTTAAGATTGTTTAACCTATTGATATCTGCACCATAGTTAAATAATTCTGTTGCATTTTCAAAACCTACAACATCATCTTTCTTACCATCTTGATTGTTCAATTCAAAGTTCAATATTGAATTGAATGTTTTTAAATCTAGATTACCATTGTTTAAAGCTAGGTTAATCTTTTCAGAACTTGTACGTAAAGCTTTTACTTGCTCTCTTATAGCTTTTCTATCAGCAGTGGTAGTATTCTCATTAATAGTTCCATTTAATATATTAGCTTGTTCTTCATAAGATCTAGATAGTTCAGTTAATGAATCCTTATCTGTAACTTTAGCTAGTATGTCATTATTAACAAGTGGATTGGATGCAATCACTTTTTCTTCTATAGATTCAAGTCTATCATTTACATCATCTTTAACTGTTCCATAGTATGTAAGATCTTTTTTCCAATTTTCAAATGTAGCATGATTAAAAGATTCAGTAGCTTCTTCTTCATTCTTTGGATCTACATTGTATGCAAATGGATTTTTGAATGTACCATCAATAGCTTCTGTAGTTGATTTAATATAATTAGCTTTTTCAATCAAAGAATCTACATATCCAGCAACTGTATTTTGATTAGATGCATTGAAGTCCATACCAAAAGACTTTTCAAAATCTTCTTTGTTAAGATCTTTCAACATATTTAATTGTTCAATTGTTACATCATGCATTCCTGATGGAATACGAGATTGTACATAATTGAAAAACATATCATGCTTTAAGTTTTTATATTTAAATATATTTCCACTATCAGCTGCAGCTTGCATTTCTTTTGCAATAGCCATAGAGCTTAATGTATTATCATATTTATCAGAAAGAATACCAGTTAATCCATATCTATTAAGTGCATTAATAGAAGAGTCTAAACGTTTGTCTGCACCATTTCCTTTTTTATAATCATAGAATTGTTGAGCACTACCTGTTAACATTGCAGTGATACCTCCAACAATCATATTGTTAACACCTTCAGTAGTATTGAACTGTTCAGATAATCCATAAGTAGTAGAACTAGTAATCTCATTTAAGTCATCCCAGTTCTTTTTATTATTTGGATTGCTAAGGTTTTTATATTTTCTTGTATAGTAATCATATGTTCCTCTTTCAGCAGCAAACTGTCCACCTTCTTCATATACACCTTCAGATAATACATTAGCTAGCTTAGGTTTAACAGAGTCCCATATTCTACCACCAAGACCAGTTGCAGCTTTCTTTTCAAATACATCAATGCTTCCTTCTTTAAGACCTATTTTACCAGCAGTTCCAAGTTCTTTTGCAAGAGTTCCTGTAATACCTTTTTGTGCTGTAGTGAATGATTTAAATAAATTTCCAAACTGCACAGCATTTGATACAGTTAGTAATGCCATGTTAATACCAAATCTAGTATTCATTGCATTAGTAGCATAGTTTTCTATTTCAGCTAAAGCATCACCGCTAGGTTCTTCATTATAATTTTGTATTTTATATTCTTTTATAAGCTCTTCTTTGACATGTCTGTATCCATCTCTAGATTCAACACCTGCTTCTGTTTGTGCAGCTCCCCAAGTAATAACACCATATCTTGCACCATTCAAAACTTTAGTAGACTGTGCTAAGTTTCCTAACTTTTCAATTTTTAAAAGTTGTTGTTCTGTTTTACCTAAGCCTTTTGCTAAGTCTAAAACAGTGTCAATTTTATTAGTTCCTCCTGCAAGTTTATTAAGCCATAGAGCAGCTTTACCAATTTGATTAGCTACTAATGGAACTTCTCCTATTCCTCCTGTAATTGCACCTATTGCAACATCTTGTAAAGCTGCTCCAGCAATTGCACCAGCTGTAAATCCTAAGTTTTTAAGAACTGATTCTCCCCAGAAGTTTGCAGATCCTGGAGCAAATGGAATCATTGCTAAATATGGATGAGCTTTTTCTTCCCTTGTCATATAATTAGGAATGGCATCTTCCATATTCTTCATCCAACTATCTATACTACCTTCGTATCCATTTGGATCTCCAGAAAGTTTAGAGATATTACCACTTTTTATAGCAGACACTGTGTTAGGAATATCAGTAAGAGATTGTGCAAATGTACCTGCTGCAGTTATTCCTGTTTTAACAAGACTGCGTCCAAGTTTACTGTACCAAGATTGTTGTAATCCATATATGTTCTCAAGATCTACATCTCTTTGAAACATTGGATAACGTTTATTTGATAATAATTCACCTTTAGAAACTAACTCAATAGGAGAATCCCAACCAGTAGAGCCTCTTACACCTCTACTCATTTCTGATATCTCATCTACAGTGAGTCCTCTTTTAGCTGGAACTTGATTATAACTTTCAAATCCACCCATGTTAGGATTAGTATCAACTTCTGGTAAAACAATTGACCTAAGATCCACCTTAGGTTTCTCATAGTTTCTATTAGAAGTATTATCTATAAGTTCATTATCAAAAATTGGCATAATTTTTATTTATTTTTTGTTAAAAAAGAATCAATAGTAGTATCCCCTATATTATTTATAGTCTCTTGTATTCCTGCTAATGATACATAGTTTTGATTCATATATCCTTTAACCCACGTATTGCTACCTTTTGGTTGTACATACATTTTTAATGTAAACTCATCTAGATTACTACCATCATTATCAGGGCTACCTTCTATATCAAATCTAACTCTTGGTGCTACCTGAGAATTACTTAATAATGGTAAGTCAAAACCACTAAACATAGAGTTAACTGCACCACCTTCTCCACTACCAGTAAATAAATTTGTAGTACGATTAGGAGAACTTTGAATTGCATATTTTGCAGCATTCAAAGGATTAACTTTTGCTATTTCTGGAAAATGTCTATTCACCTTACTAGCACTAACATGTAAAACTTGTCTACCCTCAGCACCTTCAATAATCATATCTGCAGAGCCATCAAACTTCTTAACCATTGAATATAAAGTTCCAGAAGTCTTTAACATTTTTTTAATAGTTTCTACTGAAGCATCCTCTAATTTATCAGAATCAAACTCTCCTAATAATTTTTGATTAACTAATTCATTTCCAATAAATCCTGCAATTCTATCTCGTGTTCCTTTAACTCCTGTATTAAAAGTACCAACTTGTGTTTGTCTCTCAGGATCATTTTTAGCTAGGAAGTCAGATTGAATTGTTAGTTTTTTATTATTTATTTCAGAAGCAACAGGTGTCACTCTTGATTTTATTTTATTAGTCTGGTCAAGTATTATTCTGTCTGAATATGATAAAGGTTCAGAATGTAAAGAACCTTTTTGTATAAGTTCTTGTTGTTTAATATATGCATTTGCAATATTCTGATATTTAGTTCCTTTGAAATTATTCATTGCTGCTTGTTTGTCAAAACTTATAACTGGTTTTCCACCACCAGATTGTGGTACAAGTTTATGAAATTTTTGCAATGCATTATTTACATCAAATAATTCTTTTGCAGAATATAATTCTCTTCCATTCTTATCAACAATACCTTTTTGAGACTTTATTAAACCTTGAAGATCTGCATCAAGTCCTTGTGTTAATTTGTTTGTAGTATTATATAGTTTTTGTTTTAACGCAACTTTTATTTGTAGTTCTCTCCTAGATTCTAAATACTTTCTTAATCCAGGATTATTAGTAACATCAGAAATTGAACCAGGATTCTTTAAATATTTATCAGTTAACTTTGTTAAGTAATCTTCCTTTTGTTTATTTGACATTTTATCACCTCCTGGTATAGTAGAAAATGCACTTAGATTTAATCTGTCTAATTCTCCTTCAATAATAATTCTACCAGAAGAATCTCTTTTTCCTATTAGTAGATTTATTTCCCCTCCTAATTTTGATAGTGATGGCACATCTACATTTGTAGATATTGCTCCTGGATCAATTGCTCCAAAAGTATCTCTTTGTTTTTTTGCTGTTTCTTCCTTAGCTTTTGCATCTTGTTCATATTGCCAATGAGCATTGTCTCTAGCAAAATCTCTTTCCCAATTACTTTGTCCTCTAGCAGCATTACTATATGCTAAGTTTAGTTGTAATCTTCTATCATTAGCTTGTTCGTACGGATTAGTTTTTAACTCAAGCTTCTTATCATCATAAGCTAAGTCAGCTGCAAGATTAGTTAATGTCTTCTGTGTATATAATTTTTCTTTATACCCTTCAAAATCTGTAATGCTTTCTAAATCTAAAATCTCTTTGTCTCTAGCTTTTTCTAAACTACCATCAGCAAGTTTTGCATTAGCATCATCTATGTCAGCTTGATATTGAGCTCTTTGAGCAGGAGTAAGTTTGTTGTTGGTCTGTAGTTCTAGAGCCATTTCAGTAACTCCATTAGTTACAATTGATTTAGTTTTATTATAGTTTGATACCACATCTTGTTTAAATGTATCTACATCTTTACCTTTATAATGATACCATCCATCAATCTTTAATTGTTCTATATCATCAGGAGTGAGTGTGTCATAGAAAGTATTTAATATCTTCTGTGCAGATTTTGCTTTTGATCCAACACTTAACATTGCTGCATCTTGTTTAGGTGAACCTTTTGAAGAATCAGTAGTAGCCACTTCTTTACCACTTGCATCTTTATAAAAATAAAGAGTGTTGCCAGAGGTATCTCTTTGAAATGGATTATCATATGATGTATCTGATTCATGTATTTTATCAGCTACGTCTCTAAGTTTTTTATCTATGTTAGTATACTGAGTGTATCTATCATTATAAGATTGCTTTATGTCTTTCTTATTGATGTATTGATTTACACCATCTTCAAACTTAGCTCTGTTCTGTATAGATGATTTACCTGCTGCTTCAGCTTCTTCTAATATCTTTTGTTCTTTTCTTATTCTTGATGTAGAACTTACAGCATTGATTACATTCTCATCTTTAGTAATTTGCTTAGCCATACCAGAAACAGAGTTGACCAACTGGAAATTAGAAAAATCCCCAGCAGCCACTAATTTTAAGTTATTACCTAATGAGTTAAGTTTAGATTGTAAGTATTTTTTATCTACCTCTGAAACAACATCAAGTCCTGCAACATTATCAATACTTGTCTGTATCTTTTGTACTCCCTCTTCATACTGTTGCTGTTTAGCCATACCAACCTTTACCATTGCTTCCACTGGTAACTGTTGAACATAAGGATTGAAAGTTGGTATTTTATCTGCCCATGAAGCCATAGTCTGTTATTTTAATACATATAAATATGTAGATTAGCAAATTTAATTTAAATTATTATACTATCAAAATTTAATAACATTTTGTAGTAATTTTTTATAATGAGTTTAGTTATATATTCTTGTAAGATTTTACGATAGAACCATTTCTTTTAGCAATGCTTTCTCCAGCTAATGAAGGTTTCTTTTTCTTTTCTTCAGCAGCTTCTCTCTTAGCTAATGCTTTTTTATAAGCTGACATAGCATCAAGTTCTTCAGCAGAAGCTCCTTTATAATCTGTATCAAACTGTGCTAAAGGATTCATATTCTGTGCTCTGAAGTTAGGACCAAATCTATAGTTGTACATATTCTCATATGTTTTCAACTCTCTGTTCTCTAATTTATTCTTAGCATACTTGTCAGATATAGAATTCAAAGCAGCTTGTGTTGTAGCTTTTGTATTAGCTAATGCTTCTGTTTGTCTTTCGTATTGCTTATCAAATATACCTAGGTTAGTAAGCTTAGCTTGATTAAGCATATTTCTATTCTCACCATACACTTTATCTTTCATTGCTTGATTAGCTCTGAACTGATCAGCTAATACAGATTGATTAGCTTGATACTTCTGTGCATTTAGATTAGCTTGAGCTGCTGGATTGTAACCCATCATTCTTTGTGCTGCTCTATAATCTGCTTGGTTAGCATTCAATTGATCTTGATATGATATATCATAAGGAGTTCCTAAATCAGGTTGATATGTTTGTGCTTGTACAGGAGCCACTTGGTTAGTAGCCATAGCAAACATTTCTGGATATAACTGAGCTGTATCTAAATCTTCTGCATCACTTGGTCTAATGGTAGGAAGTATTGCATTAACCATATTCATCCAATCAAACTTATCTTCAGATTCTTCATCAGAAGCACGATGTTTATCTTTTTTAAATTTCTTAGCTAATTTTATATCTTGAATTAATTCATCAGGTGTTGGACTATCTATTTTACCTTTTACATCAAATATACCACTAGGTATTCCAAATGGTTTTCTTTTTGCAGGAATTACTAATTCAGGAAGTTCTCCTTGATCCCAATCTGATAATTGTTCCCCATAATCCATTGAACCTGCTGGAGAATTATTAGCATACCAATCTCCATCTTGTGCTTGTGCAAACTTACCACCAAACTTAGCAGATTGTTTTTGAGCTTCTTTGTCCACCTTAGCTTTACCTCTAGCAAGATCATCAGCAACTAATCCACGTTCTTCTGCTGTATCATTGATAGCATTCTGAAGAGAAGCTGCGTTTATCTTTTTATCAGCTACATCTTTAAGTTTCATATTAGCTCCTTGTATGTTAGCTTGCAATGCTGTAAGCTTTAACTTATCAAAAGAGTTTATAGGATCAAGAGCATTAAGTTCTTTAGATGATTTATCTATAATACTGTTTTGTTTCTCTTCTATCTTAGATAGATCAGCTACATAGTTTTTAAACTTTTTACCTTTAGCATTTTTATCTCCTAGCATATCTATATATTGATTAGGTATTTGTAAGTTACCGAACACCACTCCTGATTTTTGAACTTCTCCTGTTTCAGGATCTATTGTACCACCCTCTTCTAACTCTACCATAGGTTCTCCTCTTTCTACTTCTACTGGGTTACCACCATATGTTACACCAATTCCTGTTTCTCCATTAGGAGAATATTCTTCATGACTCTTTCCTCTAAACATAATTGTTTCTCCTGTACCAGGTAAGTAAGGATTACGTGAAATAGTTTCAGCTCCTCCACCCCAATGTGTTTGTAACTCTCCACCTAGTCCATAAGATTGAATCTCACCACCATCTTCATAAGTTTCCATAGCTCTATCACTAGGAGGTGTGTAATCTCTTAGATGTCCACCAGCTCTTAGTGTATCCATTCCTTCATGTGCATAGTCATAAACTTCTTGTTCATCAAGACCACCAAATGAAGCTATAACTTGTGGAGTCCAATCATTAGAAACCCATCCACCATCTTTCATAAAAGATTGGTTCTGTGCTTGAATACCTTTAGCCATATTAGCATTAGCCATTCCTTGCATGTTTCTTTGTGTAGCATCTTGTGCTTTCTTCATTTTTTTAGCATTAGTATCTAAAGCATTACCAGCTAATCCTCCAACAAAGTTACCAATAGCTCCACCTATAGGTCCTCCAATAGCTGTACCAATTCCTCCTCCTATTGTACCACCAAGTTTACCACCAGCATTTTGACCACCCATCAACTCTTGTCCTATACCTGTAGCTTTGCTTGATATAGCTCCCCATGGAGTTCCTCCACCAGCAGCACCAGCAGCATCTCCTCCTGAAATTATACCTGTAGATTTACCTGCACCTATTATTTGATTGTAATAATTTTGAGAATTTGCAGCTCCACCATCTTGCATTTGATGTAATCTTCCACCTTGATAATATTGTTTCACATTACTATCATTCAATGGTTCATATCCACTATCCATGTATATATCATTTGGAGCAAATGTATTTTGTATTTCTCCACCACCTTGTAACATCATACCATTTCTAGCAAGAACATTTGTACCTACACCATATATAGGAAAGAATTCTTCTCCTGTATTAACTGGCATCTGTGCTTCTCTTTGCTTAGCTATGTTTTCAGATTGTTGTCTTCTTGCATCTACATCAACACTTGTTGCTGCTTTAAGAGATACTTTACTTACATCTCTTGCTGCTTCAGCAGCTTTTCTTGCTTCTTTTTCTTTTTTCAATTCTCCAATACCACTAATAACATCTCCAACTGGTCCTGCAAATTGACTTACTTGTCCTCCAATTTTAGATAAAGTATCACCACCCATTGAACCAACTCCTTGAGGACCTAATTTAGAAATATCAAATCCTCCTATGCCACCAGTAGCTAAAGGATTTGTAGAACCTACAGATTTTAATTGATTTGCAGGTTGTACTTGTCCATAATTAGTTGCTCCTCCTGGAGGATTTTGTGAATACCAAGCAGCTGTTCCATTTTGAGCTTTAGGAATATCTCTCCCATATCTTGCTGCTGCTGCCACTGAACTTGCTCCAGCAGCAGCTCCAGCACCACCCATATCACCCATTCCACCACCTTGCATAGCACCACCAGCTAACTTCATAAGACCAGCAATGTCAAATCCACCACCACCACTATCTTTTGAAGCAGCTTGTTGTTTAAGTGCAAGCTCTTGTCTTTGTGCAGCTGTTGAACCTGTTAACATTTTGTCAACATCATCAAATTGATCTTGATAACTTAAAGGTTTAAAAGCTGGTTGATGTACTTGTGATGCATTAATTGCAGCACCAGTTTGAGCTTTCTTAAACTCTTTACCATGTATTTTCATAAATGCTTTCTCTGAAGGATATTTAGAATAAAATTCTTTTTCAGATTTAACACCAGCAATTTTAAGGATCTGTGATTTCATGTTATTTGATTTTTTAATATTTCCACCAACCTTTAAACTATTGTTAGAAAAATCAGTTAATTGTTTTAATTGTTCATCAACTTTTTGATCTTGTTGATTAATTCCATTTTTTGCCATACGATATTCTAAAACAGAAGTTCCATCAAATAAATGTTCTTCTCCTGGATACATTACTCTTACATCATTCTTATCAGATATTCCTAAAACTGGAAAATCAACATCTTTCATAGTAATTCTGTTAGTAGGAATAATGTTGTAATCATTATTCTTATCTTTAGAATTTTTTTTATACCCTGTATTACTAACTTTACCTTTCATAATTATTAACTATTGTTTTGCAAAAAAATAAAAAATTCTCCTCTTCTAAAGAATTTTTCATTGTATTAATTTGATTACAAACTAACTGTACATTATCTTTTGTATAACCTTTATTACTTTTAATTCTATCTACAGAAATGTTATATATAGATTTACCATTGTTAATAATATAAGTCATTTCTAATCCAGACAATTTACACTTTTTATTTTGTGTTTCAAATAAGTGTTTTAAAAAATTTACATCTAACTCAAATTCAAAACTTGATAATTTTAATTTTTTACTCCTAAGTTTACATGTAGAAAGTATTTTACTTAAATGCCTCTCTAAGTTTTCACCTTTTGTAGACTTTCTAAAATTAGTTTTATAATCATTATTACATTGTTTACAATTACTAGTTTTACCATTTCTATGCTTGTTTTCTTTTTGTGTATGAAACTCTTCTTCAGTTTTATATATTTCACATTTTCTACAAAACAATAACCCCTTCTCATTAAAATTAGGAAAGTTAAATTTAGGCTTATTATTACATTCTAAACAATGTGATTTAATTCCATGTTTACTATCTTGTCCTTTAGCATAATACTCAAAAGTAACAGGTTTAAAAACTCTACATCTTGAACATCTTTTGTTTACTACACCTTCTATAGTTTGATATTTATAATCTTGTGTTACCATTTTATTCAAATTTATTTAACCAGTTAGATTGTAAAGGTAATAAATTTTTTTTATTTTTTGCCCATTGTCCTCTATCATCTTTAATGATTCCACCTTGTTTAAATTCAGGAGTAGGCATATTAGGATCATATGAAGGATGTGTTCCTGATATTCTATAATCATTATTAAAATGATCTCTTAGTATTCTGAGAACTGCTTCTGGGTTTTGACTTGTTTGTCCAGCAGCAGGTTTTGAAATATCATAAATATCAACTTTATTTTTATCAGGGTTATATCTAAAATTACCATTAATATTATCAACGTCTAATTGAAACCCTCTATCCATAAGACCTTTCGCATCTTTTTCTAATTTGCCTAAAACTTGTTCTTTTGTAAAATTACTAAATTTTGCATTTGCATTTAAATTAGGCATTATTTCAATAAGATGTTTATTATCTTGATGTGCTCTTAAAACTCTTGCTATATTATCATCTGTAATACCTTCAAAAGATTTTACTAAATCATCTGCACTACTTGTTTTAAAAGTGTTTCCTATTTTAATAACCTTATCAGGATCATCTGCTAATTCATAAACACTTCCTTCTGCACCAGAACCTAATCTTTTTCCTAGTGGAGAAGATTTTTGTTGTAATGTTTGTTCTATTTTTCCAAAAATATCTTCTGCTTGATCTCTAGAATCATCCCATACATTTTTCCACTCAGGAGTATCATAATATTTTTCTCTGTTTATATTAGATAAAAAATCTTGATATTCCAATTTTGTAAATAATCTTTCTTGTTCTTTTTTAAAATAGTCTACAAATTGTTCTAAATCTATATCATCTGCTTTTCCTCCTGTAAGAGTTTTAAAATTTTGAAGTGCTTTATTTTTAAACTCTTCAGTACGTAAATCTATTATAGGACTAAAATCTAATTTATTAGGTTTTTTAATTTTTTTATACCCTGTAAGAAAGTTTGGAGTTGATTCATATGTTCTATTGTACATAGTTTTAGCAGGATCATATATAAAAGAATTTTTTCCTTCACCAACTATTTTAGTTGCTGCATCATCAATTTTAGTTGCCAATGGATTAATTTTATATAAATCTGATATTCCTGCTGTCTGTAATCCTTGTCTTAACTCAGGAGCTATACTTGTTGGTATATTTTTAAATAAACCATTATCCATACCAGCAAAAGGATTTAAAGCTTCATTAACTAATCCTAATGCACCACTTCCTTCAGGCATAAATGCTGCAGCCATTGCTGTATTTACTGTTGCTTCTGGTACATACCCTAGTCCTATATTAGCATTATTTATAAATCTTTCTTCTCTTGATTGATTAGGATTAAATCTATTAGCCATTACTGCTTGTCTGTCTAATTCAGAAGTTTCCATTCCTGGTACACCTAAATCTCCTAATAATTTTTCAGGACTAGCTAAATATACTAAAGGTCTTTCTAATCCTAGTTGCCCTTCTAGTTCTTCATTTGATTTAGTTTGTGTTTTTAAATCTGCTTGTTTAGGTGCAAGTTTTTTATAATGAATAGATCTAGGATTTTTAATTTGTCCTGTATTAGTTAATTCTTGTTTGTCTTTTTTTGCATTTTCTGTTTCCTTAATTAAAAGTTCATTTCCTCTTTTTTGTTTTAAAGACAATGGTTGTATATTATCTCGTACAGTATATGCATCTTCTCTTTCATCCTTTAATTTAAATTTCTTTTTACCATTCTGTGCTACATCATATTGATCTAACCATGCACCATCTCTACTAATACTTTTTGGTTTCCAATCTAATCCTTGTTGGTAGTATTGCATCTCTTTGCCATTCTGTGCAGAAGCATCTGTAACATCAGTTTGGTTTCTACGTGGTCCTTTACTAGGAGATCCTGTTCTAGCATACATATGTCCTACAGCTCCTGGTATATTACCACCCATTTGAAACTGTCCTTTAACAGCAGGGTTTTCAAATATAGGACCATTGAATATTCCTTCTCCTACATATCCTTCTGGTAATGATACAGAAGAATCATTATAATTATCTAACCACTTATTTTTCATAATTTATATCTTTATATTTCCATATAAATCCTCCACATGTTTTTGTAATTTTCTTTAATGCAAAAGTTATATTACTAGTACTTAAATTTAAACTAATAGAAGCAGATTTACCTGACTCCCACTCTTTTATAAATATACCATCTAAACTATATTGTAAAATAGATTTATATTTTCCTTTTGCAGCTTTATGTTTATGCTCTTCAGAATGTTTTTTACCTAGTTTGCTTTGTTTAAATAGTTGTTTATATTCTTCTGACCATTTTCTACCAGTTGCTTTGGTTCTAATTTTATCTCTAGTCTCTAGCGATGTTAACGATACATTATTAGGATGTGTTGGTTTTAAATTATATCCATACTTTCTATTATGGACATTTAATAATGTAGCCCAGTAATGTTCTTCACTATATATTATATCTTTATCACATTCTACTAAAATTTCAAATATAAAGTTTTCTTTACCATATATATTCCAAGCTCTTTGTAAATATGTATTATTATGTATTCCTGCTTCTAACTGTCGTTTATGAAGTCCCCATCTGATATTAAAAGTTCTTTTAGTACAACCTACATATATATGTCCAGTAATAATATTAGTTATTGTATATATACCTGTACCACTCATTACTTGTAAGAGATTTGTGCAGGAGCAATTATGAATTGACTCACTAAATGCGTTGTACAATTGTCATCTAATATATGACGTATCTTGAGCTCCTTAGCTCTTAGTGTAGCTTTCTTGAAACTTCTTGATCCATAATCCATATTGCTTTGGTTAATCACCTTATCAATAGAAAGACTTTCACAGCCTGTATTAAACAATGGAACTTGAGAACTTTTCTGAAGTGCCCAGAATGTATTGTATTGATAGAAGTTATCACTCTTAGTGTATGTGATTGTTTTACTATCTGTATTGAATATTGGATATTGCATGTACGCACGCATATCATTAAGAGGTTTAGCGACAAGATTCAACACTCCTGAACTCTGTTGTCCATTGTATAGAATAGCTTTGTTAAACCACTTGTTGTTTGTTTCTATTCTTGTGTTATCATTAAATACACCATCTGGTATAGATATATATTCATATGCTTTTGTATAGTCTTTTACATTCTGTAAGATTTCATCTTGGAACCTATAAGCAAATGGATATTCAATTATGTACGGATGTGTTACACCATAATAAGAATTGTATAATTGTATATTAGTTAAGTGTCTCCATATACATCCTGTAACAATCTGTTTTACCTTAATATTAATATACTCTGCTTCTGTAATATCTTTTAGGTATATTGTTTTTTCTGATGTACAATCACCTATAGACTTAAGGGTAATTAATCTTACATCATCATTCACAATATAACTCATACCACGCATAAGAGTTTTCTTAGGCACATCTTCTGCTATTACATTCCCAAACTGATCATAGATTGAGAATGGTCCAGAAGATGGTGCCACTTGTGTTAACTTTATTGTTATTGTTTTTGACATATTAATTTATTAACAAGATCCATTATTACTTAATGTTACCTCAGCAGGTACAACTATACTTCCATTACGTGCACAGAATGTTGTTTCAGTAGGTCCACCTGGTGATGGGTTACCAATATTCACACTTGCTGGTTCTCCTGAACAATCAATATAAGTTACTGCTACAGTACCTGGTGTTGATTTACGCACTGTAAATGAGAAACAATTTGGTGATGTAGTAGTTGTTGTTGTTGTATCTGAAGGACAATTAACTATTTCAGTTATTATACCATTAACTACACTGAATACATTACTACTACCTGCTGTCTCATCTGTATAATACCAACCATCAGGTATCAATGTACAATCTGTACCTGTTGTACCATCATATACAGTTTGATTAATTTCAATATTTACAACTTCTGCTAAAATATCATTAAATTCTACATTTGGATCTAGTCCAAAAATTTCATTGTAGTAGTTCATAGAGTCACAAGCATCTGCTTGACTTCCTGTAGATACAACTGTTGAAGGAGGATATATTATATTATATCCTGTTATAAATTCAAATACTGGTAAATTCATAGGTCTTTGACATGGTGGTGGTATAGGAGGTATAGTGATTACACCTGTTCCTTCTAATTCACAATTAGTTAATGTTACTTCTCCTTCTAATGTACAATCTAATGGTACTTGTGTTGTTGATGTAGTAGTGGTTGTAGATGTGCTGCTACTAGTAGTAGTGGTACTTGGTGTAGGAACTAATTCTCCTGCAACAAAATCAAACTCATCACAACACCCATTTATACCAGAATAAAAGAAATTGTTTTCTGCTATATACCAATTAGGAATATAACTATGAAAGCTTACCCAACTTTTAGTATTTACATTAAATGAAAGAGTCCAAGATTTATTACAGAAATAATCTGAATCTTTTAAACTTACTATTGTTTTAAATAAAATATTATTTCCTAAAGATTCTTCTATGTAGAAATCTCTTGTTGTAGGATCATATTTAATATTATTACTCAATGGAATATAATCTAATTTAGTAAGTATAACTCTATCAAACTTACTATCATATACACCATGTAATCCTATACCATTAAAATTGTTATCTGTATCTACTTTTGGAAAATATCTAAGTATTTCAAAAGCTAAATGGTCTGTAAAGAATCTATTCATTCCAGAACCAAATGCAGATAAGTCTTCTACTTGTGTTCCTTGTATAAGAAACACTTGTCCTCTTTTTGCATCAACTGTAATTTGCCCTTGAGGAATCTTTAATAACATTTTGTTTTGACTACCTACGTATCCAAGATCTGTTTCTGCAAAGTCAATAGGAGGTGCTCCTTTGAACATATTAGGATTACCTACATATGCAGCTTGTGGATTACTTGTATCAATTGTAAGGAGGTTGTTATACATTAATGTTTTGTTTTCAAACCTAGCTAATACAGCTTTGTTTTGAATACCATCTAATGATATAAGTTTACCATAGTTCTGAGGAAAGTCATAATAAGAAATAGCTCTGTATGTTAACCAACTATTCACTCTATTGTCAGCATCAGTGTTTTGTGCATCTGAGTATACAGCTCTAAATGGGTAGTATGTATAACATGGATTTCCATTATAATCTGCTGGTAAATGCGTAAATGTATTTTCTTTATTTTGTTTAGAGAATGTTACATTATATGTATATGTATTATCATTTGCTATTGATACAAAATCTTCTTGCATCCAATCATCAGGAATACCTGTTGATACATGTGGCCAGAAGTCCCCTTCTTTGTTATTGAATGCTTGTCTTAGGTCTGTGTTATAAGAACTCTCACAATAGAAGTTAGGAATACCATATGCAAACAAATAAAAATATCCATCATAGAATGTTCTATTAGGATTAGTATCTGATTTAGCTGTTGATGGTACTAGACGTTGATCATTAGGACAATCAAACTCATGAGCTTTGTATGAAATTACATTAGATAGTGTGCCTGATTTAGCTGTATAATCTGATAGAATAGATCTAGCTGAGTGCCAATATTTTGGATAAGCTATGTTACCAATCTCATCATAGAATATATCACTATCATCAGGAGCATTAACTCTATTGTCTATAAAGAAAGGAAGCTTAGTTTTAAATGCAAACCTAGATATAAATGTATCTCCTCCAAATATTGTAGCAGAAGTATTAGCTGTTACACTTCTTTGGAATCCTGTATCAATTGTATCATAAGAATACATCTGTCCATATTGATTTACAAATGTATTTTTTAATGAAGCATAATAAGAAACAACAGTTATATCTTGTTCTCTTGCAGGAGTAGCACATCTACCACTACCACCTATAGTGAGTCTGGATCTATCTTTGATTCCTATACTAGCCATCTCTGTACTATTACTAGGAAATGGTAATGGTGCAACTGAAGTAGTACCATCTTCTCTATATTCATCTGTTTTTAAATAAACAGAAGATTCTCTTTGATAGTTATTCACATTGCGATCATCACCTACATTTTGTACTCCTGGAATTAAATATCTTTTAATATCTAATGTTCTCTGTTTATCTCCACTATTAGTAATTATTGCATTGTAATCATAGCTAGCTGTAGAGTTAAATGAATAAGCATAGTTTCTTCTAGTTATACCATTTATATATATTTGTAAATATGCTTGGTATGCTGTCCACATAGCAGTGGAATTAAATGGACTTGTATAAGCAGCTAATCTATTGGAACTAGCAAGAGCATCTTCTTGTGCCTCTTTAGAAAGAAGTCTATACTTGGCATTACTTTTAACTGGTACAAAATGTGCTTTACCAGCACCAAACATTACATTCTCAAGTTTAAGAATATCTCCTAAGAATGGTTGACCAAAAGAAGTTTCTGGAGAATTAAATATTTGTCTATACGTACTAGAAGGATTGTTTGATATAGGAGTGAGTGGTGCAACAGCTCCACAAGATGTATCTCTCACTGTAGATTGTAAAGAAATGTCATTACAACCGCACTTACTAGAACCACTTACTCTATAAGGTTTTTGATCTTTTTTAACACGTATACAATAACTATTACCTGGTTTCATCCATACATATGCACCTGGTCCAGAAATTGGATCATCCCATTCTGCTCCCCAACCAGAACATTGTAAACCAGGCCATTCACAATGATTTCCTGATCTTATTTTATACACATCATAATCAGCATAACTAACTGTACCTATACAATTTGAATCAGATATATTTGGTACTGGATTACATCCACGACTATAATCAATTGTATTAGTTACACCAGGACTTGTTATAGTTGGTTTACCTATAGAGCAAATATAATGAATACCTGTTGTTGTAAATTCCTCAGTTGATTCTTTATTACTATTGCAACTTACATATCTTATTGTTAAACAAGGTACACCAAGTGTTGTTTTTGAAGGTAGCTTTAATACATTTATTATAAATCTTTCACATAAATCTGACCAAGCATTATTGTTTGCATTAAGAAATGGATCTTCAGTAATATCATTATACGGATAGTTAGGAAAATAAAAAGGTTGTTCTTCTCTTGTATATTCTCCAACATTACGAAGAATACCTTTTGCTACAATAGATTTATTTGTACCTCTATCTCCTCTTACTATTTTATATCCTACTATATCAGCTTTTTGATCTGATGTTAAATTTGATGTATCTATTAAATCATAGACTTGTGCTGTATCTATTTTAACTCCTATTGGATATACATAGTTATTTTGACGAGCAAGACCCTTTGCAGGATCATATATCACAGCTGGTCGTGTAATAGGACTAACTAATACATCTGGAAACTTATGATGTCTAATTGGTTGATCAGCTAGAGCTCCCCAAAGATCTATGTTACATGGATATTTTTCTGTTGATTCCCAATATGCAAAATTACCATATTCATATGGAGTGGCATTACCAATTTTATCTCCAGTAGCATTACCAATAACAGAAGCTGTATTATATATTTTCCAATAAGGACTATAATCTGTATCTGGTTCTGGTTCACCAATAAAATCATTATTAGTAATATGAATATTTGGAAGAGATTGTTCTTGTATAGTTAATGTTCTACCAGGAATATGGAAACCATCTGTTTGTTTTCCATTCTTTAATAAGAATACAATTTCAAATGCATACACTTCATCACGAAGATATCCTCTAAGGTTTGTAGCATTTAATTCATCTGCATAGTTTTCATTTGAAGGAATCTGATATGTTTCCCACAACAAATCTATTTGCGTGGCTATGGATTGATAATTAATTCTATCTATAGATGTAAGTCCATCCCATACAAGAACGTCTTGTACAGCTGTTAAATCTTCTGCTACATCATAATATGGAAACTTCTCAAATACATCATTCATTGATAAACGAATGTTATCATTAATCTGTCCTGTGTAAGTTATATTTAAAGATGTATTATCTATAAAATATGTTCCAATTAATTCTACAGATGTAATTGCATTCACTGTTTTAATAACAGCTAAATTAAAATATTGAAACTGTCCAGAAGAATCTAAGTTACTTACATCAACAACAATAGACTTTCCTACAACATAGTTAAAGTTAACTGTTGCAATCTGTGGATCAGCAATTGGTGTAGGATTGGTGATTGAATAATAAGAAGTGAAAGGATTACCTACAGCATCAGAATACTGTGCTGCAAACTGATATGTACCAGCAAGAAGAGAACCTCCTGTAGTAATATCTGCAATAGCAAGGTTTGGAATGTTAAAATTAGGTTGTAGTTTTAATTGATTACAATCTAATTCATCTGTATATTTAGGATCACAAAGAGGAGACTCACTTTTTAATATATATGGAATATCATTTAAATCTAAATATCTTCTAGGATTGAATCCATCTGTCCAATATATTTCTGTTGTACAATTTGTAATTTTATGTACAGCTTTGTGTATAGGATGGTCAACATTAAAATTAAGGCATGGTGCATTAACTAATTTACGATAGATACAATCATTGTTATCCATATATCCTATTTCACTATCTCCTGTATTTGGATTGGTGATAAAGAATATATGTTTACTTTGCTCATTAATAAAATGTGTTCCTATTAATACATATTCTTCTGGAAATTTTACACAAAATTCATTTCCTTGTTCATTCTGATAGTTGACAGAGGAAGAATCAAAGTTTTCTAAAGCAGCATTCAGGGCATACGTGAGCGTGCCCTGTTTAATTTGATTTAATGTGCTATCTAGGTTTAACCCTATATTAGCACTGTTAAGTTCTTGTTTTATATTTCCTTGTGATTGTTCTTCAGCCATAATGATATTTTAATTAGTTACGTCTTCTACCATATCTACTAGTAGGAAGTTCGTACATATTAAATCTATTTAAGTCATTTTTGATTTTTCTTTGTTTTTCCCAAGCAGTTTCCTTCTTAACTTCTATCATTGCCATAATGAAAGCTTCTTCATAAGCTTGTTTATGATACATCAGTTTCTGTTGTAACTGATTAAATGTTTCATCAACAGTTTGATTTGTAAGAGTTTCAAACACTTTAAATTTAAGGAATGCTTCTACATATTCTCTTATACGATAATTATCTGGAATCAATTGGTTCCCTGTCTCATCATACTCTGTAGCATAGAATATTAAATGTACAACACCATTTCTAAAATTAGTAACAAACTTATTATCTCTAATATCAAATGAATCAATACTAGCAGAACCAGGAGTAAAGTTATTTGTATAAAATACATCACAATTCTTTCTTGCAGATATGTTTCCAGGCTTAAGTAAGTAGTTATGAGTAAATCCTCTAGCTACACTATTGTTTGTCTTATATACAGCTTGTATTAATACAGGCATACAGTTTCCCTCACATCCTGGATCTTGACATCCTCCATTATTACATTGTGTTCCACCAATAGTTAATGGAGACATTTGTATTGTTGTTTCAGAAGCTGCTTGTGAATAGAATGAGTTAGCTGATTGATATGGGTAGTTTGCTACCTCTGTAGTCATCCATGCTTCTCTAACAGCATAAAAGTTATCAGGAAGTCTAGCTTGAAAGTCTTCAACAAAAAGAATCTCATCAGTGATTACATAAGTTGTTCTTCCTAACTTCTTTAGAGCTTTATCTAAATAGGTAGGAAATAAAAGATCATCTACAGCAGCGGTATCAAAATAGCTTTTCAGCTCTTCTTTAACAGTTGAGTAAACAGGTTCTGGACTTACGAAAGCATATTTATAGTAGTAGCTCATAATTTATTATTTTTTCCACTCTTGGTATATATGTTGGTACTTATCGTTGGTCTTTAAGTAATGTGATAATAATCTTGATGTGAGTCTTGAAGGTTTGAAATACCAAAGGTCAGAATTCTTAAAGCGTGCTGCTTGTTTAAACCACATCCATCCAAAGAAATATCCTTCTGTGTGATAATTGAAATTGTAGATAACCTTTCCTTTCTCTTTAGTCTTTTGCCAGTCGATAGGTAAGTTAATAAACTCTTTTCCATCTATGCCTTTCATCTTTCTTCTTTTCTTCTTATTGATAGAGAACTCTCCAAAACCATAAGGTAGTCTTGCTTTTTCACCAGTCTCTAATATGTATTCTTTGAAGAATTCATTATATGTATATATAATGTTTCTCCATTCATCATATGTAAGTTTAATAGATGGATGATTTTTACAAAATAAATTATAATTATCTTTACTAGAAGATCGCCAGTCTACTTTTACACGCATTAATTAGTTGATTTTGAATTTGGAGCTTGTCCATCTATCCCTTCTTGACTTATGTCTGTCTTAATATATTTCCAATTAAAAGAAAATGCAGATTTTCTTTTTCCAGATATTACATTAAGTATATATTTTTTAAAATTTTTAAAATTTTTATTTATATATAATGTAGAATGTATGTCTCTAAGAGATTCCCACTCTTTAATAAAATGATTATTTTGCATACTATCTTATATTAGGAGATTTTGGATCTTGTCCATCAATACCATTTACTGACAAATCTTGAGGTATGCTAAAATAAGTAGATAGTAGTTTTTTAGATGTTAACTCAAGGACTTGTTGTTCTAAGTATCCAGGAAGAGGAAACTCTTTGTCTAAAGGATTTTGACATAATTGTTCCACTGTGTATTCAGGAGCACCACATCCACATTCTGGATACATGATTTCATTATCTACATCTTCTTCAAAGAAAGCTACAAATCTAATTGCTTTAAGAAGTGGATTACTTACATATAAATATCCATTAGATATCCAGAAGTATTCTTCTTTTTTAATTACAGGAAGTTTTAATAGATTAATATATCTATTAACTGTAATTTCTTTTAGCTTTCTTCCTTTTCCACTCATTGCATTAATAGAATAAACTCCTTGTATAACATATTGATAGTTTCCTTCAGATATACGTGGGAGTTTAAATTTAGTTCTAGCTATAGAACAAGGATCTACATAGTTACAACATTCAGAAATAGATACCTCTATCATCTCCAAACAAGGAATAGTAGTAAACAATGTATCAGTAGCCCAAAGCTTTCTAAGATTTGTTTCTCTTTTGATTAATAATAAAGAGTTGTTTCTTATTTCAGATGCAATTGCACGATCTGTTATAAGTGAATCTGTAGAAAGTATCTTGTGGACACTTCTAACATCTGATACTAATTTTCTTAATGTTGCCATAATTTATATTCTTTCTTCGAACTCACAGATCTTCCCTACAATTGGGTCATATACAAGAGCTAATGCAGCTCTAACTGAGTGGACAAAATTATTATCTAGGTGCCATCTATCTGTTCCAGATAAGCTAGGCATTTGTTGTATTCTTACTCCTTTAAGTTCTTTAGCCATATAGTGATGTTTATCACCTGTATGAACTTCTCTATATTTAGCATTACCAAATGCTTGGCTATATTGAGGATGTGTTGCAAATAATAAAGGAAGATCATCTATTTTGCAATTACCATGGTGCCATCCTATGAATGTATTACCAATAGTAAGTCCTTTTATTGTAGTGTGTGCTCTATCAAAATCTACATCAAAGTAGTCTTTGAAATACACATCTAGTGCATGTGCTAAGTAGAATGATTTAGTTCTGTCATGATTACCTTGTACAAGTACCACCTTTACATCATTTGCATTCTGTCTCAACATATTGATTGTATCTACAAGAACTGCAAAGCCTAATTCATATTCATCTGCATAATCTATTATAGTGTCCTGTGGGGTACCATTTGTAGTTTGATGTTGGTAGTTATCGGTGTGGAAGAAATCATTCGATATAGGAAGGATAACAGTGTCTATATTGTAATTAGCTCTCACCTTATGTATCAAAGATTGTGCTACATTGAAATATCTGAGTGCTCTACTTCCAGGATCATTATCTCCATCTACATGTTTCTTAGCTAAATGGAAATCAGAAATAGATATCTCTACATCTACATGTTCTTTAGTGAGATTAGTTTTTGGTTTAACAACAGTTATATTGTTTGGTTTGTAGTTTTCTAAAAACTTAGCAAAGTCTTCAGGGGTGTAGTCTTGTGCTTCTTTTCTTTTACTAAAGATGGAAGATGTAAAGTTTCCACTTGGTAACATCTTAGACCAGTAGTTGGTAATGATGTATTTGTCTAAATTTATTTTGTGCAATGCTGCTAATTCAATATCATCCTTTGGATCAAAGTCACTAGTGATAGTGCTTTCTATTGTACCCTTCTCAACATTCACCTTACGTAATTCTTCTTTATAACTAGGAGATAGTTCAATTGGTAAATCATCTTTCTCTCTAAGTTCTTTTAAAAGTTCATTCACTTCATTTTCACTTATCCCTAATCTCTCTGCATAGAACTTTTTACTTTTCTTTTGCTTTAACAACTCTTCTAACTTGAATAATAAATCTTGATTCTCAATCATATTTAGTTTAGTTTACTTAAAATTAGGGTAAAGATAAAAATACTTTTCATACTATCCAAATAAATTTAACCAAATATGTTATTCTTTATAATCAAAAAGGTTATAAACCAAAAACCTCCCAAGAATATATTGAGAGGAAATCTAAGAAAACCAACAAACTCAGATTTTTTATAGTAGTAATGTTGTAGTAGTAGTTGTTGTTGGAATAGTACCACTAATATCAAACTCACATGTTAACTCAAATGCAGAAATTATACTAGGTTCTAAACTATTAAATGTACTTATGTATCCTTTAAATCCATCTTTAAATACTATTCTTGGAGATATTGCTTGAGGAATTACTGTAGTAATTAGTGTTTGAGTTTCAATTATAGTTGTTATATCATATGGACTTCCTAAAGTTTTTCTAACTAAATTAGATCCACTAAATGTAAATAAATATAAACCACCATTTTGAAAATCAATATCACTAGAATTACCAGTAGAAGTAAATATCAATGTTGCACCAATTATGTCCCAAGGAGAAACTAATTCATATCTTGCTGTAATACTATTTCCAAGCAATATCATAATTAAACCATCACTACTAAATTTAACTGCTGTTAAACTATCTCCTGTAATTACTACATATTCTAATGTAGAAGAATCAAAAATCATTGTAGTAATATCCCAAGCAGTACCTAAAGTATATTTTTGTAGCAATCCTTTATCTTTTCCAGCTGTAAATAATTTAGTACCATCTTCTGAAAAGGTATGCCCTGCTGTAAAGTTTTCAAGTGGTGATCCATAAGATGTTGTTAAGTTTGACGTAACTGCTGGAGTACTAAACCATTGATTAGGCGAATTAGAAGACTGTAACTCTCCAGTTTTAATGATAGAGGATACATCCCATGGAGTTGCTAAATCATATGATATAATTGGATCATATATACCTGTAGGATTTCCTCCTGCTAAACCATTATTATGTTGTGTAAAAAATACTTTAGTTCCATTAGGATAAAAAGAAGCATAATTATTTACTCTTAATCCAGACTCTAGTGCTGTATTTCCTGATTTATAATATGTTTCTCCAGCATATATTGTTTGGGGAATACATATAGTTGTTGTTGTTGTAGTGGTTAATTGTTCTACATATCCATCTAAATCACATTCAGCTAATCTTAATGTTATATCTACAGAATTAATACAATCTCCTGTAGATGTAATTCTAACAA
>Ga0315272_10000033_pt1 | contig 52671 bp, 49 predicted proteins | sample C3_middle_MG_FD_203918 | JGI IMG/M metagenome (GOLD analysis project Ga0315272, IMG submission 203918) | Sediment microbial communities from Yellowstone Lake, YNP, Wyoming, USA - C3_middle | ecosystem: Environmental > Aquatic > Freshwater > Lake > Sediment | place: USA: Wyoming | collected...
AGCGGGGACGTTGTTCGGATCGGTCAGAGGCAGGATGAAATAAAAGTTATTCCCCTCTTCCGTGGCCTCATAGCCAGCCACGCCGCCATGAATCTCCACCACCTGCTTGACAAAAGCCAGACCATGTCCGGTTCCGGGTACGGTTCGACTCTTTTCTCCCCGGACGCCATCGGCAAAAACAGTTTTCGCCTCAACCTCGGAAAGATGCTCCCCGGTGGTGAATACATTGAACTTGACTGCAGCCTTGCCAGGGCCGAAATAATCAGCCAGCAACTCGCGGCCATAGGCCACGGCCTTTCGGACCTCTCCGTTGCGGTTCGTTATTTCGCCGGTGTACTTCACGGCGTTGGAGAAAAGATTGGCATAGACCTGTGAAAGCAACCCGACATCCACCCGCAGAAAAAGTTCTTCTTCCTGCATATCCTCTGGCTTTTCCACCGCAATTCCACGGGCTCCAAATCGGCTCAGAAAATGATCAAGCTGCGGCGAGACAATCTCACGATCAATGGAGCATTTCCTGGGATGCAGCACAAAACGGCCCTGGGCAAAGTGATCCCGCCGAAACAGGCTCTCCAGAAAGAGGCTGTAATTGGCGTGGTGTTCCAGCAATTCCCGGTGATTCTCAAGCAAGCTCCGGTGCAGGCTGCTCACCTTGCTGATCACCAGCTCACAGCTTCCGCTGGGCACCCCCTGGGCTGCCTTAAACCCGGCAATCATTTTTTCCAGCTCGTCGATATCCCCGATACGGGCCTTGAGCTGATTGAACAGATGCTTGAAATACATATTGGGAGTGATGACGTTGTGTTCAATGTCCATCACCAGGTTGTTGATGAACCGGAGATGCCTGATATTTTCGTGCAAAATCAAACGGTTGTGCAGATTGTAGCCGATGCGGTTTGTGTATTTACCCAGAAAGAAACGATCAGCCTGGGAAATTTTCTCAAGGGGATATACCTCCAAAACCCCCATGATCTGTAGACTGAGCGGTCGCTTATCATCGTCCTGCGCGTCGGGGGAGGGCTTGCAATGGATCGGCACCAAGAGCGAGCGCTCGCTCTCGTAACTTTTGAAGGTCAAGCGCACATGGCCCGGGGCAGCAGCCGGTTTCAGCAACAGTCCTTTCCGGCTATCGCACACAAGAACCAGCTTTTCCCGATCCTTGTCAAAAAAATAGAGCCGACTGTGCAAACTGAGAAACTCGGAAAGGGCGGCAACGCAGACCCTGTAAAAATCCTCGTTGGAGTCGAATTCCTGGGCAAGATCGAAAAAGGCACGCAGCAGATCGTTCTGGGCCGGGCTAAGGTTGTAGCTCGCGTAGCTCCGCTGCTTTTCTCTGATCCGCAGCCTGATCTGCTGCAAATCCATGCATGAATGGGGTTCCTGGCTCATGATCTCCCTGACCAATAAGAGCGTAGTATCGCATATTCCCTGTTTTCCAGAAAATATCCTATCATACGGGGAGCACGGATAAAAAACTAATTCCGGCCAACAAGCACGATTTCATCGGCCCCGCTCTTCTCGGCAAGGCGCACATGCACATGTTCACCGGCTTTGACCGGGATGTCCATTCCCACATAGTCGGGCTGGATCGGCAACTCCCTCCCGCCCCGGTCAACCAAAACGGCCAGCTGGATGCACTGAGGCCGACCTATGTCCATCAGAGCGTCCATGGCGGCCCGGATGGTACGGCCAGTGAAAATAACATCGTCCACCAGGACCACGACCATCTCCTCCATGGGAAATGCGATGCTGGTTTTTTTAACCACCGGATTCTGGCTGGCCAGGCTCCAGTCGTCCCGGTAGAGCGTGATGTCCAGGGTGCCGGTGGGCAACACGATCTTTTCCCGGTCCTGGATCAGCTTCTGGATGCGGTCGGCAAGAAAAACCCCGCCGGTATGGATGCCAATTACGGCCAGGTTGGCGACCCCGTGGTTATTTTCCACGATTTGCAGGGCGATCCGGTGCAATGACCGGTCTATATCCTCTGCCGACATGATCCGTTTTTCCATTTTCTTCCTCCAGGGATTGAGAGAGGTTTACGGCCAGAAAGAATCGATACCCCGCGCCACCACAGTGTTGATCGCCTCAGGGTATGCCTCGCACTCCGCAGCAAAGACTCGGGCCGCGATATCATCGGGCGTGTCGGCCTCGTCAACAGGCACGCAGTGCTGGACCACAATCGGCCCCTCGTCGTACACCTCGTTGGCAAAGTGGACCGTGCAGCCGGTTACCTTGACTCCCCGCGCCTTGACAGCCCGATGCACCCGCATGCCATACATCCCTGCCCCGCAAAAGGACGGGATCAGGGAGGGGTGAATATTGAGCACCGCCCGTTGCAGATGGGCCGGAGGCGCATAGAGTTTCAGATACCCGGCCAGCAGCACCAACTCGATCCCATATTCTTGCAAGATGGCGTTGATGACGGCATTGTCCTTGGCATGAAAAGCCGGATACCCGTGGTTCCTGGCCTTAGTCAGACCGAGAGCGTCTGGCAGATTGGAGAGCACCACCTCGATGCTCCCCTGCATGGTCCCAGCCGCAATCCGTTCATGGAAGTTATCCAGGGTCCTGCCCGAGCCGGAGAGCAATACCGCCATTTTCATGGGTGCCACCTACTTGAAATAAGGATTGGATTCGACATCCACGGTGTTCAGCCACTTGACAATGGCGGTGTCGTAGGTGCTGGTCAGGGCAAAGACCTTTACCGCTAGGCGGAAGCGGGTCTTGAGCGTGGTGTTGCCGGTAGCCTTGATCTCGGCAAGCACCTGCGGGTAGTCGGTCGGGTCGACGATCACGGTGACATCCTGAAAATTCTTGGCGCTAGAGCGCAGCATGGTGGGGCCGCCGATGTCGATGTTCTCAATGGCCTCCCCCAGAGTACAGGCCGGGTTGGCCACGGTTTTTTCGAAGGCATAGAGATTGACCGCCACCAGATCGATGGCCTGCAAGCCATGCTCTTGCATCTGCCGCACATGGTCCGGGTTGGTTTTCTGGGCCAGGATGCCGCCGTGCACCTTGGGATGCAAGGTCTTGACCCGGCCATCGAGCATCTCGGGAAAGCCGGTGAATTCGGAAACATCCTTGACCTTAATGCCGTTATCCCGCATCTTCTTGGCCGTGCCGCCGGTGGAGAGAATCTCGATCCCCAGCTGCTCCAGCTCCCTGGCAAATCCCTCGATCCCGGATTTGTCTGTCAGACTGATCAATGCCCTTTCTATCTTTTTCATGGTTTTCTCCTGAATCCTGGATATCATCTCGAAACAACCTATGCGCCTAGCGCAAACCTTGAACCGACACTGTAACGCAAAGAGACGAAGACGCAAAGCAAACAGATGGCCCGGCGAAAAAAAGCAGCCATTGCCGCCCCCAAGCCTTTATTCCTCTTTTTTGGTAAATTTCCTGATCAGCCGCCGATCCCGCTTGCCTGGCCGCCCTGGCGGCGCAGCGCCAACGACCCGCAAAAGACGCCGGGTTTCTCTGGCCTCGGCGCGGGCAGTGATACTTTCCGAAGTCTCCTCATAGAGCAGTTGCGCTTCCGGTGCGCCTCGCCGCTGGCCGCTTATGGCCCGAACAACTATGGCGAATTCCTCCTGTTCCTTCTGAATCCGCAGCCCATCACCCACAACCACCAGCCGGGAGGGTTTTACCCGCAAGCCGCCCACCTGGACCTTGCCGCCTGCCACTGCCTGGGAGGCCTGGGCGCGGGTCTTGAAAAAACGGGCAGCCCACAGCCATTTGTCCAGCCGGACCTGTGTCTCCTCGCTCATTATTTCGATTCGCCTCCTCCCGTAGTCTCCAGCCTACCACAGCTCGCACCCTGGAGCCAAGCCCCATACACGGTCTGGCTCACTCCCCGTTTACCGCTTTCCGCAGATAAGCAAATGGTGTATATATTTGTAATCATTCCCCAAGAACGAAAAAACGTGGGGCAACCTCCAAAATGTAAACGTTCAGCAGCGCCGCTTCACTGCTGCCGTAGATGCGCGAAAGAGGTCTGCGAAGTGTGCTATTGCACATGAGCAGGCCGATGACAAAGCAGATGCGGTGCTGCTGAACGTTTACTATATCTAGGCAACATGAAGCTCAATACGGTCGGCATAAAAGATATCAGGTATCCGGTTCGGGTGCGCGAAAAATCCGGAGGCATGCAGGAGACTGTGGCCAGCATCAGCCTGCAGGTAAGTCTGCCGAGCCAGTACCGGGAATCCTGTGTCTCCACCTTCATCAAGGTTCTGAACACCTATCAAGACGAGATGAGCAACCGGATATTCAGGAACCTGCTGGCCGAGGTGAAAGAAGAATTGCGGGCGGAATCAGCCCATGTGGAAATGACCTTTCCCTATTTTCTGGAAAAAAAGGCACCGGTCACCGGCACGGCGGGTCTCATGGAATATACCTGCCGGTTCACCGGCGGCATCGGCAGGGATGAGGATTTCATCCTCTCGGTCTGGGTGCCGGTGACCACCTTATGCCCCTGCTCAAGAGAGATCAGCGATTGCGGCGCCCACAACCAGCGGGGCGAGGTGAACCTCACCGTCAAGTACTCGGGGTTCATCTGGATGGAAGATCTCATCACCATGGCCGAGGCGGGGGCCTCCTGCGAGGTGTATTCCCTGCTGAAACGGCCTGATGAAAAATATGTAACGGAAAAGGCCTACAACAACCCGATGTTCGTTGAAGATGCGGTGCGCAAGGTGGCGGAACAAGCCATGGCTTATCCAGACATCACCTGGTTTTCCGTAAGCGTGGAAAGTTTTGAATCCATCCACAAGCACAGCGCCTATGCCTATGTGGACAGCGACGAGATCCGCTAAAGAACCGCTCGGCAGCACCGCATCTGCTTTGTCATCGGCCTGCTCGTGTGCGACAAGCACACTTCGCAGACCTCTTCCGCGCATCTGCGGCACTGCCAATCGGTTACTTTTCCGAGATTGCCGGAATTTTGGCGGCGACCTTGGCTCAGGCTGCTATCCGCACCAAGTTGCGCCCGGCGCGCTTGGCGGCATACAATGCCTTGTCCGCCCGGTTGATCAGGGCATCCATGCTCTCCCCTGGTCGGCATCCGGCCAGGCCGCAGCTGATGGTAACGCCAAGCGGCAGTCTCTCCACCTGTTGCCGCAACTTTTCGGCAATGGTAACCGCGTCATCCGCCATGGTTCCCGGACAGAGCACCATGAACTCCTCGCCACCCCAGCGCCCCAGCACATCCGTTTCCCGGATCTGCCCTGCCACCGCAGCAGCAACCTCTTGTAAAACCTGATCCCCGATGGAGTGCCCGAGGCTGTCGTTGATCTTCTTGAAGTAGTCAAGATCAAAGAGGATGATGGTCAGGGGGCTTCCGTACCGAGAGGCCCTGGCCATCTCCTGCCTAAGCGATTCCTCGATCTTGCCGCGATTAAATATCCCGGTCAGGGTATCGGTGGTGGCAAGTCGGGTGAGCGCCTCTTCCATCTTCTTGCGTTCGGTGAGGTCGTGGAGGGTCTCGATGACCGCCACCAGCTCCTTGCCGTGGTTGTAAATAGGCACGGCATCGCAGGAAAGATAGCGGCGCTCCCCACCCACCGCATCCAGCCATTCCTCCGCATGAATGCCTTCCTCCAGCAACTCGGAGTTTTTGGCTGCGGTATACAGGTCCGCAAGATTGTGGCGGTCGGAGGAATCGATAACAAGATCGGCCAGGCACGGACGTTTTTCCGGATAAAAGGCCTGCCAGTGATTCGTTGTCCCCACCATCTGTTCGGCGGGAACACCGGTGAGCATCTCGCAGGCCCGATTCCAGTCGGTGACCCTGTGCTGCGGGTTCAATACAAAAATAGGCACGGCGGAATAACGGATCAGTTTTTCCGTGAGCAGTTTCTGATCCCGCAACAGGTCTTCTGCCTCTTTGCGCTGGCTGATGTCACGAAAAATTCCTCTGGTCGCCACCAGTTCGCCGTCCCTGAAATCGGTGCTGATCTTGCCTTCCACCGATATTTTGCGTCCACTTTTGGCGACAAAGACCACCTCGTAGGTATGGGAGATCTTGCCTGCGGCGATATCACGAAACAGGGTGGCGCAACTCTCGCGGCAGTCTGGGTCAAGGATATCGAAAATAGAAAGTGCGGCAACCTCGGCGTCATCGTAGCCCAGGGTTTCCCGCCATGCCCGGTTGACATAGAGAAATCTTCCGGCCCGGTCGATGCTCTGGATCAGATCATTGGCACAATCCAGAAAAATCTGCGAAAACCGGCTCCCGGCCAAAAAAGCCATTTCCGCCCGTTGCCGCTGCGCAGGGTCATTTTCTGAAAAGGCAAATGTCCTGTTCATCTCTGTGTCTGCTGCTAAATGCTGAAAATCCATACTGTTCAAAAGGATGCCGCCGTATATCCGGGATTGCCGTAATCATTATTTGCCGCAACTGCACATGCGGGACGTTACCGCACGCAACTTACAACTTTTAATTAAATCGTTAAACACTTTTTTCCTCTCACAATCTGTCCCCCAAAATCGCTCAACAATAAAAACACCAGTTATATCAAACAGCTGCGGCAGACAATGGGCGACACCTGTTGGCGTCGAAGCTCTTTTTTTAGCGATATGAAAAAAAGGGGGGGGGAATTACAGAAGATTGGCGAAGGGACTGCTCTTACAAACAATGGCTAAAAAAATCAGGGCAAATTCACGGTTCAGACTATCTCCACGATATTCCGGCCCTTGTCCTTTGCTCTGTACAGACCGTCATCCGCCCTGCTTACAAAAGTGTCCACCGAATCGGGCGCCTTGAAACGGGTCACCCCGCAGCTGATGGTGATCGTTTCCACGGTTTCAAAGGTATGGCTTTCCACCAGTCCCCGTAATTTCTCCGCAGTTACAATCGCGTCCTTTTCCGTGGCTTCCGGACAGAGCACCATGAACTCCTCGCCGCCCCATCGCCCGACCCAATCCGTGCCCCGGACATTTTTCCGGATGACCTCGGCCACGCCCTGCAAGACCTGATCGCCAACCGCGTGGCCGTAAGTGTCGTTGACATTCTTAAAATAATCCAGGTCAAACATGATCAGGGAGAGCGGGGTATGGTAGCGCCTGGCCCTGGCCACCTCCTGCTCCAGCAACTCGTTGAATCGATGCCGGTTATACAGGCCGGTGAGGGCATCGGTGGTGGCAAGCCGTCCCAGCTCCTCTGCCAGTTTTTTCCGTTCGCTGATGTCCTGCAAGGTTTCGATGACCGCCACCAGTTCTTTGGCCCTGTTGTATATCGGCACGGCATCAAAGACAAGGTACCGATTTTTTCCTCCGACATTATCAAACCACCCCTCCGAACGCACCCCGTCATGCAGAAAAGTCGAGGTATCGAAGACCTCGTAAAACTGGGGAAACGAATCATAGGCCCCGTCCAGCACCAAGTCGGCAAGACAGGAGCGTTTGCTGGGATAAAAAGGCCGCCAATGATCGCTGGTGCCGACAACCCTCTGGGCCTTGACCCCGGTCATTTTTTCACAGGCCTTGTTCCAGTTGGTAACCAGGTGGTTCTTGTCCAGAACAAAGATCGGCACCGCCGAAAACTTGATCATTTTTTCCGTGATGCTCTTCTGCTCCAGAAACTGTTCCTCAAGCTGTTTCCGCTTGGTGATATCCCGGAATATGCCCCGTACCGCGACCGGAGCGCCTTCCTCCATCTGGGTGGTGATATTTCCCTCAACAACTATTGTTTTCCCGTTCTTGGCGACAAAAACCAGTTCATGCCCCACAACCTGCGAAATCCTGCTAATGGAGCTGAACAATCCCATAGAACTTTCCCGGGAATCCTTGTGCAGGAGATCATGAATGTTCAAGCGCCCGATCTCCGCTTCGCTGTAACCCAGAGCCATCTGCCAAGCGCGGTTGACATAGAGAAACCGCCCTTTCAGGTCAAGAATCTGGATGAGATCGTTGGCGTTATCGAGAAAATCCTGTAGGCTCGCCTCGCTTCTCCGTAAGGCATCCTCTGCCAGCCTCCGTTGGGTTATATCCATGGAAGATTCGATCATCTGGACAATATTGCCGGTCTCGTCGAAGATCGGGTAGCCATGCACTTCCATAACCCGCTGGGCGCCCTGCTGATTATAGTGGAGATGCTCCAGAATCACCGGCTTGCCGGTTTTTTTCACCTCCACCATGGGGCAGGGATGTTCGCCCCCCGAGCATGGCGCCACGCTTTTATGGGAAAGGGCGTGACAGGTAAGGTCTCCGGCGACGTTAACTCCGGCAGCCTTGTTGATGATCTGCACCCGATAATTTTTGGCGTCGATCACATAAAAAGGAAAAGGCAGCGCGTCAAGCACCGTATGCAAGAAGGCGTTCTGCCTTGCGATTTCTAGTCGCTCCCGGTTGCATTCCTCGCCTTTTTCGCGCAGGGGTCGGTAGGAGAAGAAAAACCACAGCGGCAGAACCAAACAGAGGAGGAGAAGTCCGTCCAGAAAAGCGGCGGCGCTGGGGGACAGGTGGGGAAAAAAAGCAAGAACCTGCATAATGCCGATTTCGCCAAGAAAAATCAAACCAAAGACTATGGCAAAAATACGAACCGGTGCTTTATTTACCACCAGTTTGCCTGGAACGGCATCTGTTTCCCCAGAAGTCACGAGATTAGCCATGCCTCTTCCTCGCGCCTAAAAGCGATGATGGTTCAACCCTTGGAGCTTGCCAGTAGATAAGCTGCTGCTCTTTTCCATCGTACACCTTTCTGAATGATATGGAAATTAAGCAAGCCGCCCATTTTTCAGACAATCATCCGCCGTCAAAGCCAACTCCTGACCAAAGCAGCTTTTGCAGATGCACGATCTGCAAACAGGTATCCGACCAGGGACCACTGTTATCAATAACGTGATCCGCGAGAAAAGATTTGTGCGACAAGGGCATCTGCGTTGCCATCGCTTTTTCGGCCTCGGCCTCGCTTATCCCGTCGCGCAACATGATTCTTTGCCGACAGGCCTTTTCATCTGCATACGCCACCACAATCTGGGAAAAATCCTGCTCCCAGTGCGCTTCATACAGGAGGGGCACTTCGACCACGAACCGGGCCTGGGACTGAACCTGAATCTCGGAGAAATGGTCAATCTCCGCTTCAATATGGTCGGTTATCTCGTTTCGTACCAGGGGGTGAAGAAGAATGTTGAGTTCCCGACGAAAATCGTGGTCCTCAAAGAGAATTCTGCGCAACAGGGGGCGATCAATGCGCTGGTCCGCCAAAAAAAATCTCTCGCCAAACGCCTTGCGCACGGCCAACCAGCCGACAGCTCCAGGCTCCAGAAGCTGACGGCAAAGGGTGTCGGCACTGAGTCCCTTGGCCCCGCCGATCTCACACAGATAGGCAGCCACGGAACTCTTGCCAGAGCCCATTCCTCCGGTGATGGCGACCACCGATCTGTGCGCCTGCTGTGCCACTGTTACGCCCTCACAAAAGATCCAACCGTCAGCCACCTGCCTGCCGCAGCAACTCAAGTGTATACAGCATATCCGGCCAGAGCGGCGCGGTAAACTGCAAATTCTCCCCGGTGCGGGGATGACGGAAGGCCAGGGTGTGCGCGTGCAGGCATTGGCGGGTTATCCCCATTTCCAGATAACGGGAATTTTTGCGGCCATACACGGAATCTCCGGCAACCGGGCAAGACAGGGCAGCCATATGTACCCGAATTTGATGGGTGCGGCCGGTTTCCAGGCCAAGCTCAAGAAGGGTCAGTCCCTGGGCAAACCGTTCCAGAACCCACCAGTTGGTCACGGCCTCCCGGCCATTTTCCCGAATCGCCATTTTTTTCCGATGGACGGGATGTCGGCCAATGGGCAGATCAACTCTGCCGGATTGAAAGGTCGGCTTGCCGTCCACCAGGGCCTGATAAATCTTTTTCACCTCGCGCCGCTTGAACTGATCGGCCAGAGCCTGATGGGCAAAATCACTTTTGGCTACCATCATGACGCCGGAGGTGTCTTTATCAAGCCGATGGACGATGCCGGGACGCAACTCCCCATTTATCCCGGATAATCCGCCGCAATGATGGAGAAGCCCATGCACCAAAGTTGCCGAGCTGTGACCAGAGGCTGGATGCACCACAATGCCAGGGGGTTTGGCAAGCACAATGAGATCATCATCTTCATATAGAACGACAAAGGCTACAGGCTCGGCAACCAACCCAGAAGACGTTTGCGGCGGGATGGTAACCGTGAGCCTGTCCCCGGCCTGCAGAAGATACTTGGCTTTCCGGGGAGCCTCGTTCACCAGAACCTTTTCGGCCCGGATAAGCTGCTGGATCCGCGAACGCGTCAAGCCTTCGTGGTCGAATTGGCTTGCCAGATACAGATCAAGACGCTGCCCCCCCTTCTCGACTATAAAAAGGCTATTCTGGCTCATAGGCTCACGAAGAAGAAAAAAAGTGATGTCAGTTATAGAATGCGGAGAGGAAAATTCAACGTATCAAAAAAAAACGCCTGTGCTACCAGATGATAGCACAGGCAAAGAACGTTCAGAGGAATGTCACAAAAAAACCATCAACCAGCAACCAAGATCAGGAAAAAATCTGCTCGATGTTCTTTTCCACCTGGGTCTCGGTTTCGTTAAATTCGTTGGCCAAGGCAATCTCTTTCACCAGAAGACTTTTGGCGGTGTCCATCATCTTGCGTTCGCCAAAAGAAAGATCCTTGTCCACTCGCAGGAGAAAAAGATCACGAAGCACCGAGGCAATCTCGTAGACCGAACCGGTCTTGATCTTTTCCATATACTCCCTATAGCGCTGATTCCAAGGCTGGGAGACGATTGCCATGCCTCTTTCATTCAGGATATCGTAGATTTTGCTCACATCCTGGGAGCTGATGATATTTCTCAGGCCCACATTTTGGCAGCTGGTCGTTGGAATCATGATAACCATGCTTGAATCAAGAATCTTCATCACATAAAAGGATTGTTTCTTGTCCCCGACCTGCCGCTGCTCGATGGATTCTATTTTGCCAACGCCATGGGCCGGATATACTGCCATATCACCAACGTTAAACACACGTGCCTCCCTTTCGTCGACCATGGAACACCCTGTTCCTTTTTCTACAAGGAAGCACTCCAACACCGACGAAGAAATGAAGATTAGGGGGCATTATACCACAGATCACAGGATTATCAATTCAAACTTAAAAAAACATGATATTACAATGGATTAGACTACACATGGTCCGGATTGATCCGGTTCATGGCAACGGACAATCCTTCTTCCATGACCAGGCGCACTCCCGTCTCAATGTTGTGGAATTCTTCAAGCACCATGGGCGCTTCCTCCTGCCCGAAACGGGAAAGGACAAAATCGCTCACCTTCGCTGCGTTGTCCGGCCGCCCGATCCCAACCCGGACCCGCACGAAATCATTGCCGCCAAGATGCTCGATCAGGGAACGGATACCGTTATGACCCCCTGCTCCCCGGTTCACCATAATTTTGGTGCGTCCCAAGGGAAGATCAAGATCGTCGTGAATCACGATGATCTTGCCGGCCTCTACCTGATAAAAATCAGCAATCGCCCTTACCGCGGCGCCGCTTCGGTTCATATAGGTCTGCGGCTTGACAAAAAGAACGGGATACCCCCAGGACAGATCCTTCGCTGTTTCCGCCTGCCATTTTGTCCCCTTGAAGGCGAACCGGTATTTTTCCGCCAGATAATCAAGAAAAAGGAAACCGATATTATGCCGGGTAGCAGCATACTCTTTCCCAGGATTTCCCAAGCCAACCACGAGGTACACGATATTTCCCTCTCTGCGCTCAAACTACCAGAAAATTCTTCCGCCCCCGCCTGACCAGAAAAAGAAAAAGCCGAAAAAAGGAAGCTCCTCTCTTCGGCTTTAACCACGCGGTATTGGAAAAATATTATTCCAAGCGTTTTACTCTGCCGCAGCGGAGATAGAAACACACACAGTATCTGGGTTCGTCACGAGGCTCACACCTGCGGAGAGACCGAGATCCTTGCAGGTCAAGGTGGCGCCCCGATCCAGGGGAGCAACATCAACCTCAATGAGATCGGGAATATCAAGCAGCTTACCCGAGACAGCAACCTTGTTCTTGGCGATGGTCATATCACCGCCCAAGTCAACGCCCTTGGCCTTGCCGACATACTTGAGCGGCACCTGAAACACCATGGGCTTATCAAGCGAAACCTCATAGAAATCGGCATGCAAAACGGTATCCTGAACCGGATCCGTCTGAATCTCGCGGGTAATAACATGCCGGCGCGTTTTCTTGCCGTCTTCATCAATCTCCAGATTGATGAAGGCATTCTTTCTATGGATCGAGAGCAGCCCTATGGTGAGTTCCTTGGTGTTGCATTCCAGGGATATAGGGGCTCCCTGCGGACCATAAATAATAGCAGGAGTATTCCCCGCCCTGCGCATTGTCCTTGCCGCACCTTTACCAACAGTTTTACGGACTCGCGCCGTCATTTCGATTTGCAACATTGAACTGACCTCCTCATGCACTGATTCTCATAACAAAAAACCAGCAACGGCCACCATCGCAGACAATGGCCTCCGGTTGTATAGATATCTCTGTCTTACTCACTACACAAATAATGAACTGACAGAATCCTCACTATGAATCCGCTTCACCGCCTCACCCAGCAGCTTGCAGACGGAAAGCACCTTGATTTTCTTGCAATTCCTGGCAGCCTCGCTAAGGGGAACACTGTCTGTAATGACCAGAGTTGTGATCTTAGATTTTTCCAGCCGTTCAATGGCCGGTCCGGAAAGAACCCCGTGGGAACAACAGGCATATACTTCTTTGGCGCCCGCTTCCATGAGGGCATCAGCCCCCGCGCACAGGGTTCCGGCGGTATCAACCATATCGTCCAACAGGATCGCTGTTTTTCCTGCGACATCCCCGATGACGTTCATTGCCTTGCATTCGTTGGCCCGGTCTCGCCGTTTGTCGACAATGGCCAGGCTGGCATTGAGGCGTTTGGCAAAAGCTCGAGTACGTTCCACCCCGCCGGCATCCGGGGAAACCATCACCACGTCATTACTCAATTTCTGCGAGATGTAATCAAGCAAGACCGGAGCAGCAAACAGGTTGTCCACCGGGATGTTAAAAAAGCCCTGAATCTGTCCGGCATGGAGGTCCATGGTCAGAACCCGCCGCACCCCGACAACCATCATCATCTCAGCCACAACCTTGGCGGTAATGGGCACCCTGGGAGCAACCTTGCGATCCTGCCTGGCATAGCCATAATAGGGAAGAACAGCCGTGATTCGCCGGGCAGAGGCGCGGCGCAAGGCGTCAACCATGATGACCAGTTCCATGAGATGGTCATTCACGGGCGGGCAGGTCGGCTGAATGATAAACACATCACGGCCGCGAACGTTTTCGCCGATCTCGACAAAAATCTCCCCATCGCTGAAGCGACGAACTTCCGCCTTGGACAGGGGCACCCCGATATAGTTGCAAATATCCCCAGCCAGGGCCAGGTTCGCGTTACCGGCAAAGATCTTTATGTCTTTCATTCTGCTGCCTGAAGTTCGGGTTATCTTATTTTTTGCCGCTTCAAATTGCCCCGCCAGCCTTACGCGCCAGAGGAGAGGAAATGGCTGGGGCGGCAGGATTCGAACCTGCGAATGTCAGCGTCAAAGGCTGATGTCTTACCGCTTGACGACGCCCCAATGCCTTAAAGCTTTGCCTATGTGCTCAGTGGTCGGGCAAGAAAGACATTCCGGGGGAACCGCTGGGCGAATCGAGCAACACTCTTTTGCGCCTGCGCCTCGTCCTCAAAAAGACCAAACACTGTTGGGCCGCTACCGGACATCAATGCCCCGTGGGCACCATCTGCCAGGAGCTCATCTTTGATGCGGCCGAGCTCCGGATATTTTCGGATGGTCACGACCTCTAACTCGTTATATAAAGGAAGATTCCCCGGCCCGGCACATGCATCATTACCATGCACGAAGTCGCGGCCTAAGATATATGGATTGCCACCCGTTGTCAACGTAAAATTCTCATACACCCACTTGGTGGACACGGGAAATCCAGGGTTTACCAACACGATCCAGCCGGAAGGAGAAGTATCCTCGGCATGGATATTATCACCAATCCCGGTAGCCCAGGCAACAGTGCATTCATCAACAAAAAAAGGCACGTCGGCCCCCAATGGCCGCGCCAGATCGGCAAGCTGCGCGGCGGAGAAGGGCAAACCATAGAGGGAGTTCAACCCCCGCAGCACGGCGGCGGCATCACTGCTTCCCCCTCCCAGCCCTGCGGCAACCGGCACTTTTTTCTCAAGGACAATAGCAACGCCCCCCCCTGTGCCCATAGCCGTCAAAAAACTTTTCGCTGCCCGATAAACAAGATTGCCTTCCCCGGTGGGCAGGTCGCTTTCCGGACAATGCACCGTGATCCCGGAATCCTGCCTGGTAAGGCGCAACCGATCGGCAAGGGTGATCTTGACCATCCTGGTTTCAAGGTCGTGGAACCCATCCGCCCGTTTACCCTTGATGGCAAGATAGAGATTTATTTTTGCCGGAGCCTCGCAGGTAAGTTCCTTTGAGCCACTCATATCTTTATTCAGCAAACGTTTGTTACCCCTGTGTCCGAAGGCACAAAAAAATCGCCTGATTTCAGTGGATTGAAAACCAGGCGATCATGATTGTTCAAGTGCACGGAAAAAGTCAGCCGTTGGCCTTCACATACCGCAGTTTCAAGTCGGCAAGCACATGGCCAAGAAGCTCCTCCTCCTTGTCGGACAAGTTCCCTTTGGTTTTGTCCCTCAACAATTGCAAGGTACTGATGGTATGCTTGGCCAAGGCAAGATCGTTGCCGGTCCGACCGGTTTCCGGGTCCTGCATTTCACCCAGATGAAAAAGAGCCGATGAATTCAACGACATGATCAGGGTGGTAAAGGTTACCTCCGGCAGCACGCAATTGCCGCCTTTCCGGATATATCCTTCCGGGCAGCACCCTTTTTCGTTTTTCTTATTTTCGGTCATGGACTATCCCCAATGGGCAAGAGAAAAAACAAAACCCTTAGACGCCCGCCAGTTCAGGCAACTCAAGAACCATGGCTTCATTGATGTTGGGCAAGGAACGAACCTTTTCCAACAAGGACTTGGGAACCAAGCCATCGGTGTTGAGCAGGATCACATTGAGGCTCAAGTCCCCTTCCCGCTGCTTGCCGACAGTCATCCTGTCGATGTTCACCCCTTCACTGCCCAGCGTGGTGCCCAGCAACCCGATCACCCCGGGGACATCGTTGTTCTGGACAAAAAGCATGGGTCCGGCAGGCAGGGCTTCCATGCGGAAGCCGTTGAGACGAACCAGACGCGGCTCGCTCTTGCCGAACACCGTGCCGGCCAAGACATTTTCACCTTCGGTGGTTTTCACCCGGATGTTGACCAGGTTGAGGAAATCGTCACTCTTGCTGGTTTTTGCCTCAACCACCCGAATGCCGCGTTCCTGGGCGATGATCGGCGCGTTTACGTAATTCACGGCATCTTTGAGGATCGGGGTAAACAGTCCTTTCAGGAAGGCGACGGTGATCGGACTGGTGATCATCTCGGAAAGATCGCCGCAGAATTCGATAGTAACCTCTTCCACTCCGCCCTTGGCAATCTGCATGTGGAAGGAGCCAAGCATCTCGGCCAGGGTGATGTACGGGCCGACCTGGGAGAGAACCTCCGCGCTTACGGAAGGCACGTTGACTGCATTGGTAATGGTGCCGCGGAGCAGATAGTCCGCCATCTGTTCAGCAATGGCAACAGCGACATTTTCCTGGGCCTCCGCCGTGGAAGCGCCCAGATGCGGAGTGCAAACAAAATTATCCAGGCTCAACAACTTGCAATTTTCCCTGGTGGTGGGCTCCACCTCGAAAACATCCAGCCCTGCCCCGCGGATTTCCCCATCCTTCAGGGCATGGTACAAGGCCTCTTCATCAACCACCCCACCCCGAGCACAATCGAGGAATACACACTCTTTCTTCATCAGCTTAAATTCTTTGGTGGAAAGCAAATGCTTGGTTTCTTTGGTGAGCGGCACATGCACGGAGATAAAATCGGCCCGTTTGCACAACTCTTCCAGGCTGACCAGCTCTACGCCGATTTTCTCAACCAGCTCTTTGGGCATATGGGGATCAAAGGCGATAACTTTCATCTTCAACCCCTGAGCCCTGTCGGCAAAAATACTGCCGATCCGACCGATCCCGACAATACCCACGGTTTTGCCGGTTACTTCCCTACCGGAGAATTTCTTCTTCTCCCACTTGCCTTCTTTCATGGAGGCCGTGGCCTGGGGGATGTTTCTGGTCAGCGACATCATCATAGCGATGGCGTGTTCCGCGGCGGTGGTGGCGTTGCCGTCCGGGGCGTTCATGACGATGATCCCCTTCTTGCTTGCCGCAGGAATATTGACATTATCAAGGCCGATACCGGCGCGGCCAACGACCTTCAGCTTCTCTGCCGCGTCGATAATCTCCTCGGTAACCTTGGAGGCGCTGCGGATTACCAGTCCGTCATATTCAGGAATAATGGCTTTAAGCTCATCCGGAGAAAGGCCTGTTTTCACATCAACCTCAAGCCCAGCCTCCTCGAGAATCTGAACACCAATGGGCGACAGGTTGTCACTGATCAGAACTTTCATTGTTTCTCCTTTGTATAAGAAAAGCGGCCAAAGCCATTTGCGAACCTTGGCAAATTGATAGAGCGCAGGTGATACAGACCAAAAAAACCTAAAATACCCCGAATTCCCGGCAACCTAAAGTCCCGAATATTATGTGATCAGGGGAGTTTGTCAAGAATAAAACATGAACGGCAGCCCTGTCTTGACGCCCTGTTCCTAGTCTTTAAAACAGGCGGAGAAATCTGCCGGCCCCACATCGTCATCCCCATCACGTTTTTCATCCGACAGACTCCGATAATGCCTGGCAGTGGAGCACGCCAACCTGATTTCTTCATATTTGCGGGCAAAGAGCTTTTCCGGAAATTCCGGTCTGTTCATATAGGTCACCATGTTGGTCAAAATATCAGCCACCATGAGTTCCACCAACACAGCCCGTTCGGTCTCGGCAACAAAGGTCCTCTCCTTGGTGGCCGAAAACTTTACCGCTCCTGCCATGACCTCCCGAACCTCTGCCTGCAAGGCAAGATCCGCCTCAGACATCAGGGAGAAAAACTCCTCGTCAACCGGAAGCTCCGCCTCGCAGATAATCTTGATCAGCCACCGGTCTCCAACCATTTTTTTTGAATGATCATAGACGGTTAAAGTCATATTATTTGCAAGCCTGCGTTGCTCGAGTATATCCATGGCCAAAACTCCTCGGTAGCTGAAACACTGGGGCAAAAACCTATTTTGATATTTGCATATGCACACAACAAGGCTTGCTCTCTTTCCTGGAAACGGGTATATAACATATCTTTTCATAAAGGGGATCACTCCTTTATGAAAATGCAGATCAACACCGGCAACTATCCGGAATACGGCAGAAACAAGCGGACACAGAGCGGGTGATTGTCAGCCCCTTTCCTGCCCCCAGCTTTCCCTGTCGCGCATATCAACTCGATGGAACAGACCATGAGTATCGAGATCTACAACACCAAAACCGGTCAAAAATCCCCCCTTGTCCCCCTTGAAGAGGGCAAGGTCAAGCTCTACGTCTGCGGAATCACCGCCTACGACTACTGCCATATCGGTCATGCCAGGTCCGCCCTGGTTTTCGATATGATCGTCCGCTATCTGCGTTACCGGGGCTACGATGTCACTTTTGTCCGCAACTTCACCGACATCGACGACAAAATCATCAAGCGGGCCCAGGAACAGAACACCACCTGCGAAGAGCTTTCCAGCCGCTTCATCGCCATGTTCCACGAAGACATGGCTAGCCTCGGCATTCTCCCTCCCACCATCGAGCCAAAGGCCACCGAACATCTGCCGGAGATCATCAAGCTGGTCGAAGATCTCATCCGCAAGGGACTCGCCTACCAAGTTGACACCGATGTCTATTTCCGAGTTACCGGTTTCGGCGGCTACGGCTCCCTTTCCGGCCGCAACCTGGAAGATATGCAGGCAGGCGCCCGCGTCTCGGTGAACGAGAAAAAGGAACACCCCATGGATTTCGCCCTCTGGAAAGGGAGCAAGCCGGGAGAACCCACCTGGGAAAGCCCCTGGGGTCCTGGCAGGCCCGGCTGGCACATCGAATGCTCGGCCATGAGCCGCAAATACCTGGGCGACTCCTTTGATATCCACGGCGGCGGCAAAGACCTGGTCTTCCCCCACCATGAAAACGAAATGGCCCAAAGCGAAGGCGCCACCGGGGAAAATTTCGTCAAATACTGGGTGCACCACGGCTTTGTCACGATCAAAGACGAAAAGATGTCCAAGTCCCTCGGCAATTTCCTCACCATCCGAGAGGTCATCGCCAAATTCCCCCCGGAGGCCTTGCGACTGTTCATTTTTTCCACCCACTACCGCAACCCGCTTGACTACTCGGAAGCGGCCCTGCTTGATGCGATGGCCGGTCTCAACCGCTTGTACACCTGTCTGGCCGAGATTGAACAACTGCCCGCCTCCGGCAATGACCAAGCGAACAGCGCCGTCTCCAAGGCGGACCGGGAAAAGATCGAAACCCTGGCCGAACGGTTCATCAAGGCCATGGACAATGATTTCAATTCAGCCCAGGCCTTGGGGCATCTTTTCGAAGGGGTGAAAATCCTCAACAAGATCCGCCAGCATCTGCCGGGCAAACCGGCCAGCCTGGACCTGCAACTGCTTAAAGCCGGGGCGAAAACCACCAGAGAAATGGCCAACACCCTGGGCTTGCTCAGCGAAGAGCCGGTGCTGTACATGCAAAAAGAGCAGGAGAAAATCCTCAAGACCCTCTCCGTAACCCCGGAAGAGATCGAAAAGTCCATCGCGGAAAGAACCGCCGCCAGGGAAGCAAAAAAATGGGCACGGGCCGATGAACTCCGCGACCAGCTTTTGTCCCAGGGCATTGAGCTGAAGGATGGCCCCACCGGCACCGCCTGGCAGGTCAGACTTCCCTAAACCGATTTTTCTGCATATCCCTTTGCTTCGCTCCCACGTTCTGGGCTATAATTAAGAAAAGTGTCCCCCTTGTTTCCCTCAGTTGCGCCTGGAGGTCTGCCATGAAGCGAGAGCCTGCGGTTGCCCATCAGTTTTACCCCGGAGACCCTGCCACCCTCAGACACGCCCTTGACGGCCTCATCCCTGCCGCCACGGCCAAGCAAAAAGCCCTGGCCGTGGTCGCACCCCATGCCGGGTATATTTACTCCGGAGCCGTGGCCGGGGAAACCTTTGCCGCAGTGGAGATCCCCCAGGACATCGTGGTCATGGGCCCCAATCACCACGGCTATGGTGCGCCCGTGGCCCTGATGGATAAAGGGGCCTGGAGCATGCCCCTGGGCGAGGTGCCGATCAACACGGTGCTTGCCCACAACCTCCTTGCCCAGACAGAGCTGATAAAAGCAGATACCCTGGCCCACCGGTTTGAGCATTCTCTGGAGGTGCAAGTACCATTCCTCCAGTATTTCCGCCCGGACATGACCCTGACGCCCATGGTGATCTCCCATCTTTCCTTCAAGGCCTGCAAGATTGTCGGCGAGGCGCTTGCCGCCGCTATTCAGCAATACGGCACGCCCGTCCTCATAGTGGCCAGTTCGGACATGACCCATTACGAATCCCGAGAGTCCGCCACAGTAAAGGATTCCCTGGCCATGCAGCAGATCAAGGCCATGGACCCTGAGGGCCTCTACAACACGGTGCTGGACAACAGAATCACAATGTGCGGCATCATGCCTGCCACCATTGCCCTCATCGCCGCCCTACGCTTAGGGGCAACCCAAGCCCGGCTCATCCGCTATACCGACTCAGGCGAGGCCAGCGGCGACACCAATCAAGTGGTCGGGTACGCCGGCTTTGTGATTTCCTGAACAAACCAAGGGCCAGGCCACGATTCTCCTTGACATAATCGGCCTGTTCCTCTATTTTTCGACGGTTCTTTGCTCCGGTACCTAATGGGGGATCGTCTAACGGTAGGACTGCAGACTCTGACTCTGCCTATCGGGGTTCGAATCCCTGTCCCCCAGCCAAGCAAATCTTCTCCAGCACTCCAGAACACCCTTGGCCGCAGATCGTACAGCAAGCGATTCATTCTGGTCAGGACTCCACCGCATAGAGCAATTTCAAAGTGCTATTATTGTTCCATTACAATATGCAACTTGTCTTGCTTATCAATCAATACATCACTGCATCCTTAGAGCAGCTCTCGTCCCTTCAGATTGTCGCTAATGGTCTTTTCGATTTTCGAGATCGTTTTCGAAACAATGAAGCTTGTGATGGCGTTGCGCAACTGTTTCAAAAAATTGTTCGCCACCCATTTTAAACCGGGGATCCTGACGTTCTCGCTTACGCCATTGATGAACTTGTTAATGATATACGATTTTTCCAGCACTGTGGTGATGCGGTTTTCGATCTGCTTGATCAGCTTGGTGAATTCGTCGGCAGTCATTTTTATCGATTCAAAGGAGATAAGGTCGATAGAAGTTGTGATCCGGTCACCCGGGAGGTTGGCCATTGGAATGATCTGCACCATTTCCTCCCCCTTGTTATTACGAACTACGCAGCCATTATCGCGGAACCAGGCAAGATGATTACTGACCAGCGGATTATCGATACCGATGGCAAAATGGTTCATCAAAAAGCTTTGGCAGTTATTTCGACCAAGCTGAAAATCATGCTGACGGAATTTCTCGCTTAAAAAGCCGCCGAAAGACCCCAGCGATGCGCTGGCAAGCTCAAAGCCCATATGGGCGCCATCACGGCTGGGCGCGATAATAAAACGGCTGAAGATGTCGGGGTTGCGGGCTACTTCAAGTTCATCTGGCTTGAACCGTGCCTGCATCTTAAGGCTGCTGAAGAGGCGCGCAGCCGACTTGAACAGGTTCAAGCCCTCGATAGTGAATTTATCTTCAAAGGGTTCGGCAGGAAAGGGGTCGATCAATAGTATGGCGCGGTGAGCCTCGTCCTTGCCGCGCGGATTGAACTTATCTTTTCCTGCCAGCGCTCGCCGGGCAATCTCAAGGGGTTCGTTATTGGCCACACCGCCATCAACGCTGACGAAGACATATTGGCCCTGAAGTTGGTCGGCAGGCCAACCAGGTTTAATCCCCTGAAGGGAGAAACAGCGCCCGTTTTCGCTACAGCCGCCAGATTCATTAGACTCAGGGACCCACCATTCCCATTCGTTGTATGCGTCTCGGCTCCTTTCAAGTTGGCGCGGTTCAAGCGCGAGTGGAAATGCACCGGTGGCCAGGGTGCTTTGGCGCAACAGTTTCCAGTTGGGGTTTAGTGAGGCACTTGCTTCTTCGCTTAGGGCAATTTCGTTGAGCGTAAAGGCGGCACTTTTATTACGGTCGAGCACAAAATGCATCATGTCGGAATGGTTGACCATGCCATATTCGCTGTTTGATTCATCAAACTGCACGGTATAGGGGACGCCGTTCATGTTAAATACACTAACAAAGTGGTCAAAACGGTTGGGGATGTAATCATGCGACTGAATTTCGCGAGGATGGCACAGGGCATTGTTGGCAATTTTATCCAGGCGGTTACAGTTGAGTAGCGATAGCAATGGTTTCTTCCCGGTTACATCACTATTGTCAAGCAGATAGGAGATGTCGATTCCCTCCATAGAATCGACCCAGCTGCGGTAAAACACGTTGGCCGCAATGTCGGGGCGGGTGACCGTATTGGGGTGGTAACCGCTCATCGGCTTGTAGGTGGTGTCCATCATCGCGGAGAGTAGCATGGTACCGATCATCCCCCCCGCCGAGGCACCGGAACAGAGGCGAATCTGGACGTTATGCAAGGATTGGTCTGGGTGTTCCTCTGCAAACCGCCTACGCACCTTTTCGTAATGCTGCAATGCTTCGAGCAGGTAATCCACCACCCCTGCCGTATAGGCGCCGGCCGAAACCGCCCCCGCCATCACCAGTCCGATTTCAAACGTGTCGTTGTTATCGACCATATCTGCCCCCTTAAATATGAAAAAAGCACCGTGTTGATAAGTTGCTTAAGCTTCCATAACCGGTAGGACATGGCAAAAATAGAGTTTTCTGGCGCAATACAGCCAGGAGGCGCTGATAAGAAAGACACGTTTTACCGATTACCGAAAATCCAATCATCGCCATTCTCAAGGAAGGCAAAAGGGCGTTCAAGTTAACAATATCTGCCGCAAACACGGGATCTCAAACGCCACATACTACAATTTGAAATCGAAGCACGGCGGCATGGGCGCCTCTGATCTCAAGCGTATGCCCGCTGTGATATGACCCTTAACCTGAGAATGGCGGAGCACATATTATAGGTGGGTTAAACTCAAGGACTCTTTTCATGCAAAAAACTGAGCCTAAAGCTTTAAAATTAAAGATGAATGACCATATTTCCTATAGGGATTATTTGGTTTGTGGGATTATCTGAGTGATGGTTTTCATCGAGTCTTTAATCATGGGGTTGATTCTTACGTCGATTGTGTTTCTTAAGGAACCGGAAAAATTCTTTATGGCCTCATTGCGTGGTTTTCCATCTTCTTTCGGAATAGCATCGAATTTTTTCTTCAACTCATCGAGATGGTTGTCAATTAAAGTAAGAAAGTTATCGGCGATGAGCTGAGTCAGTTCCGAGAGGCGGTAAGTTGTGCTGCACTGATCGTTAAGCCAGATATCCTTGCACTGAATCTTGCCGGCTTGCTCCTCACGATAGTTTGCGCTAATTTTGTCCAGCGCCTTATTGTACGCAGCCTCCATGTCTTCAAATCCTGTTATGGCGGGGGTGGGCAGGGTCTCGTCTTTTAATTCCGTCTTCCATGTCTCCACTGCATTTTTAAAGGCTTCTTTCTTTTTGACAATGCCTTGATAACCGTCTTCCGCATTCTTTCTGGCCAGCCCCTGAGTCCAACCTTCGTCCCTGTTACCGATGCTGAGCGAGGTCCCAGCCATGTTGCGGGGACCGATAAACCCTTTTTTATTGATCTCTTCCAGTTCAGTCATGACCTCCGCTGAGGTTTTGGTAGACGGATTGGCTGTGAGTTGCTTCGCTAAGTTAATCTTGCTCAAGGCACGAATTGAGGCGTCCATTCCCGGATCAACGACATACTTGATGGCATCAGCCGCCTCCTGAAAACCAACGATAACGGAACATTGGCCGTGATAGTAAAGCGCATCCTTCACCGCTGCCTCCAGCGGATACTCCGACATGCTTTTACCCTGACCCCGTGTCTGGATCTGGGCATACACCTCCCTCCGTCTTTTGTCGATGCCTTCGGTGATGACATGGGTCGCTAAGTTGGCCATATAGTCTTGGTTAAATTCCGCTCGATAGCCGGAGGCGACACCGGAAACGCCAGAAAAAATCCGCGCCCCGTCGGCAGCGGTGACAAGACCACCGACCGTTCCGGCCGCTGTAGAGAGGAGTCCAGAATAAAAATTGTGGCGGGAAGAGGTCCGTTGCAAGTTTGTTTCGAAGGCATTACAGCGCTGGGTCGACGCCGCTAAAATCCGTTCCTGTATGCTATTACGCGCATTGCGGACTTTGATTTCATCACTCGACCGCGCTAACATGTCTTTCGTAACACACTGAAAATAGGAAAAAGCCTCTTCCATATTGTATTTTTTCGGTGAAATATTGTTAGCAGCATTCGAGTCAGAATCAATTCTGGAAGAAGATTTGCATTGAGAAGAAGTACTCTCCTCCAAAGTTAGCCTCGAGCATGTAGAATCGTTGACACCGGGATTATGCATAGCCTGAGCAGTGGAAACAATCAACTTGGGTAAGTCGAGCACTTCGAACTGCTCCCGGTCCAACAGTTGATATGCGGCAGTGGCATCAACGTTGTCTGTTTCCTTCGAGTACTTTGCAGAACACCCCACCAAAAAGCCAACGGCCATGGTCATGGCGCCGATCATATTGAACAGTTTCATTACATCTCCCCCGTCTCTTCAGCAGAATTTGTGAATCCCCGTCAGGACCAACGGCTGCCCTACTAGGGGCAGGCTGTTTCTAGTTTCAATGTAAACTGGCACGCCGCGTTATTGTCTAACCAAACTTTTTTGTCCAGCACATCTGAACACTCTGCGTCTTCGAAGAGTCCCCTCCTTCCGTCGCCGGTACAAACCAGAATGACACCATCTACAGTCCCTCGCACGACGAATCCATTATAGGGTTTGAGCAAATTACTATCATATGCTGTTGCCCGCCTCACCAGTTCCCGGTCATCCAGCGAAGCTGCTTCAGCTCGATTGTTCTTGGCAAACCGAATGACGGGACGCGCCAGATCGGGGGCTGTTGCCGCCAATGGTTGCATCATTTCATCTGTGTACGCCTTATCATACGTGTATTCTTTGACGCATGCGGAAGTAGTTACGAAAAAAATCACGCACAGGAGAATGGCGTTTGTACTTCGCCAAATGGCGAGTGAAGCAATCTTGCATGTCGTGCATGTCTTGTCCATACGCCTGCCTCCTGCGTTTGCGTCCGGCGGTGACATCATGATTAAATCAGTTTTTTATCCCAAGGCCAGAGCCTCAGTTGTTTGCTATTATTGTCGATGCCTGTGTCCAGGCTCCAATCCTCAAAGACAGTTATATGACGAGAGCCGAGACTTATGTTATTCCCGAACATATCATCCGACAACACGCTCCATGCCTCAAGAATATGACCGCGAGTCTTCTTGAATATTGCCGCGAAAGAAGAGGGCTGACCGCGATCTAGTGGCTGCTCGAAATCGGGACTTTCCGGATCGACCACATTCTTGACGTTATAGCTTGTTGGGACCTTGACTTCCTCAAAAAAGCTCTTATCAAGCTCATTATTTGCGGGATAGGCCAAAGCGCCGCTAGCCATGTGACGACCGAATACCGGGATCTTACGCCCGACCTCAGCCAAATCGACCAGTTTGACGAAGAAGGCATGCCATTTGTCTATCTGGTCGTCATGGACAAGTCGAGGGGGATAGGTTCTCTCCAGACATGTTTTCCAGAGCCCCTCCACACCGTCGTTCAAGTCGATACCTGTACCACAGGACCTGATCTCGCCCTTCATGTTGTCGGAGACATGCAAATCAAGCCCAGTGATTTCTTTATATATCCACACATCCTGGTTCATCTCGCAACGGCGGTGGTCTTCCTTGTTCAACTCGTATTTACCGACACAGATATTCACCACGGGATGTATCGTGACATCCGCGATGATATGGGAGACGAAACCCAGAAGCCAGGCGAATTGTTGTCTCCACTCTTGGGCATCAGGATTGTCGATTCGGGCCTGATGCAAGAGCGGCATAGCGCATTTAATCATCTGGCCGGTCTTGCCCTTATGCATAAGGTCTGCCCAGTCTGCATCAAGGCCAAGGTAGGGATAATCGGGACTAACACCCCCGAGATAAGTAAAACGCCCCCAATAATCAAGCACATCTTGAAGAGCGGGGATATTTCTTCGACCCTCTCCTATAGCACTACGAACCAATGTCAGATGTGTATATCCACCAGCCATAACGCCTCCTATAATACGGCGAAACAACTCGCCGATCCCCTAACGCAGTAATATCAGGAAAATTACTACCGCAATTCGCACTCACTTTAGACCTGACCCGTAAAGCCTGCCCCGAAGTGGTGCAACTTGCCCAGATTGCGCTCCATAAAACATGGAATCCCTGTTGTTTCCAATATTGACCGTCTGGTTTGGTTGGATTGATAGTGCTCAAGTAAAATTTCTTTTAGCGACCGCTGCATCGACCTTCTTGATTTCTTTGACCTGCACTAGATATGTTAGAACAGAGTTCCAAAGGCCAGATCCTCCACTAGCAAGCAACCCAAGACCAATAATAGCGAACCCACCTACAGGCTTCGCAATTTCGTCTGGGACAAAATCACGCGCAAGGTATGCCGTGAGAATTCCAGAAATTACCGCCAGAATCTGAAGATATGAACGCCTTCTTCCTTCTGCTGCTTGATCATCACGCGCCTTGTCAAGCGCTCGGAGGCGATGCTCAGAGACAGAATCAGGCTGACAATTACGATTAGCTTTGTGATTTCCATACTGTCCTCCAGTCAATACTAAATGCCTAAAAAGAGAGCCCTCGGCCAGATCAACCTACACCCGATAGCATTATTCACAGTCGTTTTAAGTTTATTAAATGCTGCATTAATGGATATCCACTACCTAACACCAATAATCAGCCGAACGGCTTTTTGTGTCGGCTGATTATTGGTGTTAATGCGCACGCATATCCACTCTCAAGACCAAAGGAGGCGCAACAAAAAAGGATAACCCACTCATCTGCAGGTGAGTCGCACGAAATGGCATTTTTTGTTCTTGGCCCCCCCAACTCCAGAATGGAGTATTTAATAGAAGTAGAGAAGTAATCTGCGATTGTCAAAACATTTCGTATCTGACCTCGCAGAGTGAAACAATCAAGGAGGTAGGTCATCGGAAGGAAGACAGGATACATTGAGAGAAATGAAACTTTTTTAATCCAGCTAGCATTTTCTGCCCAAGCCCCGTGACCTATTGATCCGGTGGTTAAACATATAAAGACGGTGGGGGCTGGCCAAAAGCATTGCCCGTAAGACCAACGCGCCGCCCGATTTTACTACCTATAGAAGAATTGCTTCGGGGGAAAAGTAGTAGAGCAGACCTTTGGTTACGGTACTATGAAAGGCCCCAATTTTAATATCCTGTGCATCGAGGAAGAACTGAGTCACGCCCACCTACGCCTGTCCGGCGTCTACATTGAATCGCTGGACTGGGCAGAGTGCGTGCAAAAAATGATCGCCACCGCACCCTGTTTTTCTGCGACCCGCCGTATTACGGCCTGACTGGCTACGGGGTGGAATTTGGTCTGGCGCAGTATGAGCGCATGGCTGCGCTGGCCAGGACAATTAAGGGCAAGATGCTGATCACGGTGAACGACCGCCCGGAGATGCGCCAGGCGTTCAAGGGGCTACCGATGCGTGAGGTGGGCATAAAGTATTCCTGCGGCAACGGCCAGGACAAACGAAAAGAAAGCACGGAACTGATCATCAGAAACTGCGAGGACGGCTGGGGCGGGAATCTGAGGTTGTTTTAAGCCAATTTCGAAGTGCCATTATTTTGCCATTCAACTACCATATTTTGCCATTATTTACCATGCAAACCGGATCAAAAAAACCCAAAAAGAAAAAGGGAAACCAAGCCTAATCGCTTGATTTCCCTTGATTTCTCACTTGGTGACCCCTACGGGACTCGAACCCGTGTTACCGGCGTGAGAGGCCAGCGTCCTAGACCGCTAGACGAAGGGGCCATGCTGTGCGCCATTTTGTAAATGATGGAAGGGAGTTTGTCAATCTTTTATTCCTCTCCCCCGCTCAGCCCACAGGGAGAAAACCCTGCAACCATCCTGTTTCAATCCATAAATTTTCTGCCAGCATGTTCCGCCCGTGCCAAGGTAGCCTCATCTTTTGCCATTTCCCCTCGGCCATCCATGCCCTTGACCACAAACTCCCCGCCATACTCCAGGCCCATGGCATCAAAGGCATATTTGGCGGTGAGAATCGCGCCATCGAAAACTCTTTCCCCGTGGGTGGCGGACACCGCCACCAAAAAACCCTTGCGGGCAGGGTCCTTGCGCCACTCACCTTTTTCCTTTTGCAACCGTTTCCTGTTCCACAGCGCTTGACAACGATCAACAAAGGCCTTGGCCTGAGCGGTGATTCCGTAAAAATAGATGGGAGAGGCAAGGATCACCCGCTGCGAGGCGAGAATTTTTGGATACAACTCCTGCATGTCGTCTTCCAGCACACATTCCCCGGTTTTATCACAGCCGCCGCAACCAATGCAGGGCTGAAGACGAAGATCATACAGGCGAATCAATTCGACCTCACCACCTGCCGCCTCAACCCCTTTGAGAACAGCGCGGAGCAGAGTCTCGGTATTCCCTTTTTTTCGCGGACTCCCGCTCAAGGCCAGAACCTTCATCTCATTTCTCCCTTGCGCAAGAACCGGCAACCGGGCTCGGCAACCGGTTATAAAACAGGACCTCATCCCGCAAGGCCCGCGCTGTCTCGGCATTCAAAAATCTGGCCGCGCAACGCCAGCGCCAGTTCCCCTGCGAGGTTCCGGGAATGTTCATCCGGCAATCGCTGCCAAACCCCAACACATCCTGGAGCGGCACAATAACCAGAGCAGCAACCGAGGCATAGGCCATGCGAATAAAATCCCAGTGAATGGGGCTGCCAGTAAGGCTATGGGCATAGCGCAAAGCCTTGGTCTTGCTGACCTGCATAACCGTATTGCTGAAGTACCAGCCCAGGGTAGTATCGTTATCATGGGTGCCGGTGTAGGCCACGCAGTTTATTGTGGTGTAGTTATGGGGAAGATAGGCGTTGCGCTCGTCAGAATCAAAGGCAAACTGCAGCACCTTCATGCCGGGAAAGCCAAAAGTATCGCGCAACAGCTCTACCTCCGGAGTGATAACCCCTAGATCTTCGGCAATGATCGGCAGCTCGCCCAGATGTTTTTTCATCTCGGAAAAAAATGCCAGTCCAGGTCCCTTGACCCATTTCCCATTGACTGCGGTCTCCTCCGAGGCCGGAATCTGCCAGTATGCTTCAAACCCGCGGAAATGATCAATCCGGACGACATCCACCGTCTGACAGATATGACGAAACCGCTGTCCCCACCAATCGAGCAGGGCCTGATTCATTCCTCCTTGATCGCTGTGCCACTTGAAGAGCGGATTTCCCCAGCGTTGCCCGGTTTCGCTGAAATAGTCAGGAGGCACGCCTGCCACATGGGTTGGCTGCCCAGTTGCAGGGTCAAGGGCAAAACATTCCTGATTTGCCCAAACATCGGCGCTGTCCAGGGCCACATAGATGGGAATATCGCCGATGATCCTTACGCCATGGCTATGGGCATAGTCCCAAAAAATCTGCCATTGGGCGAAAAAGCAAAACTGGACAAATTTATGAAAAAGGATGCGCTCCGCCAGGGTTTTACGCCACTGGGCAAGGGTCTCGGGCTTGCGGCGAGCAAGATCTGTCGGCCACGAAAACCATGGCGCAGCCTTAAATTTTTCCCGCAAAGCCATAAAAAGCGAATAGTCGTCAAGCCACGGCATTGTCTGGCAAAAACCAGCAAACGCAGCGGAGTCACCGGCCAGCCGAAACTCCAGAAAAGCGAGCTCCAGGATTTTCTCATTGAAGGCAAGGACCGCAGCGAAATCGACCAGATACTCAGAAAAATTGTGCGGAATCTCCACCTGCTCCCGCCGGAGAAACCCTGCCCCCACAAGCTGGGCGGGATCGATGAGCAATGGGTTACCGGCAAAAGCGGACAGGCTCATGTAGGGCGAATTGTCAAATATGGAACTCACCGGACCATAGGGCAGAATCTGCCAATGGGTCTGCCCGGCGGCCCTTAAAAAATCGATGAACTCGAAGGCGGACTTGCCAAGGGTCCCGATGCCAAAAGGCCCTGGCAGGGAGGTAAGATGCAGAAGGACGCCGCTGCTTCGCTGGTGGTGCATGGTTGTCGCCCTCTCTTTTTTATGACTGCCTTGGCCGTGCGGCGCAAACGACAAACAGGGATGTCTGTCTGTATCATACAGAAAGCCCTCTTCTCTCTCCAATTAAAAAACTCCCTGGTGATCCCGCTATTTGATGTGCCGGAAATATTTTCAATATCATCAAGCGATTGCCTATCCCACAGACACCAGGTATTATAACGAAAATACAAAAGGAGTTCGCGGCATGCATCTTTCCACCCTTGCCAGTTTTATCGGGGGCATCGGCCTCTTCCTGCTCGGAATGCAGCTCATGACCGAGGGCCTCAAGATTGCTGCGGGCAACACCCTGCGCGTCATCCTGGAACGCTCCACCTCCACCCCGCTCCGGGGCATTCTCTCCGGCGCCCTGATCACCTCCCTGGTGCAGTCCTCCGGCGCAGTGACCGTGGCCACCATCGGCTTTGTCAATGCCGGGCTCATGGACCTCATGCAGGCCATCACCATCGTTTACGGCAGCAATATCGGCCACACCATGATCGGCTGGCTGGTGAGCCTGATCGATTTCCAGGGCGCGGTAAAACTCGTAGCCCTGCCGCTCATCGGCCTCGGCATGCTGCTGCGGCTCAACAGAGGCAACCACCGCTATGAGGCCCTCGGCGAGACGCTGGCCGGTTTCGGCGTTTTTTTTGCCGGAATCGACCTGTTGCAGACCACCTTTACAGGGACCGGACTCAGCATGCCCCCAATCCTGGGCGACGGCATGGGGGGCCATCTCGCCTTCCTGGCCATCGGCCTCCTGCTCACGGTGATCATGCAGTCATCGAGCGCCACCATAGTCATCACCCTCACCGCCGCAGCCAGTGGCCTTATCCCTCTGGACGCAGGCGCATCCATGGTCATCGGCGCCAATATCGGTTCGACCTCCACCGCAGCCCTGGCCGCGCTGGGCGCCACCCCCAATGCCAAGCGGGTGGCGGCAGCCCATGTCATCTTCAATCTGGTCACCGGCGCCGTGGCCCTGCTCCTGCTGCCCTTTCTCCTCCATGCCCTGATGGTCTTTCCGGAGCTTCTCCATCTCCCTGCCAACGCCACCATTCTGCTGGCCCTGTTCCACACCTCGGTGAACATCATGGGAGTCTGCCTGATGTGGCCGTTCACCCGGCTCCTGGTCAAACGGCTCAAGGGCTGGTTCCGCTCCCATGAAGAAAACGAGGCGCGCCCCCTCTATCTGGACCGCAATATCGCCGCCACCCCGGTGCTGGCCTTCCATGCCCTGGCCCGAGAGATTGAGCGGATCGGCAACATTGCCCGCCGCATGGCCAAGGGTGCGATGAGCAGCGAGGCAGGGCCCAGCCTCCAGCTTGACGCCGACCGCCGCATCCTGCTCAAGCTGGAGATCGAGGTAGGCAACTTCATCAGTCTGGTCCGACGGGGCAGCTTGCCGGAAGAGCTTGACCACGTGCTCCCCAATGCCCTGCGGGTGACCAGCTACTACAGGGAGATTGCCGACGTGTCCCTGCGGGTTGCCCAGATGCAGCGGCAAAGCCGCCCGGTGGAGGATGTAGCTCTGGCCCAGGAAATAGGCGGGTATAAACAGCAGGTGGTGAAATTGCTGGAGATGAGCGATGTGGCGAGAAAAGACTATGCGCCGGAGGAGTGCGCTGCGTTGTTCAAGGAAAACGAGGAGATGTACCGGCATCTCAAGTCGAGCCTGCTCAAAGCCGGAACCAAGAACCTGCTGCCGGTGGGGCTAATGGTGTCGCTCATCGACCTGATGAGCGATGTCCGGCGCATTGCCGACCAGATTGAAAAGGGCGCCCGCTACCTGACCACCCTGACCAGGGCCATGCCGGAACCGCAAGAGGATGAGGCCTTATCTACCAAGACTACGACATGATGGGGCCATATCACCGATACAGAGCATGGGCCTCTATGTAGTCCGCCACCGCCACAGGGACAAGATTACTGATTGACCTGCCTTGCCTGACAGCTTCCCGAATTTCTGTGGACGAGACCTTGATCGGCGGCATGGTCACCGGATGGATGGCACCCTGACCAGGATTGCCCTGCCAGCACCCCGCAGCCTCATTAAAGGCATAGCCGGGAAAATTCGCCGCCACGGTCTGCCCGCACGATTGCTTACAGTGATCCGGTCTTCCGACCACCACAAAACTGGCATGGTCGAGGAGTTCCCCTTGCTCTTTCCAGGTAGAAATCTCGGCAAAGGCATCCATGCCGATGATGAAAAACAGGTAAACGTCCTTGCCAAAGCCATGGGCCAAAGTGCGCAGAGTGTCAATGCTGTAGGATGGTCCCTTGCGTTCCGCCTCCAGGCGGGAGACAGAACAACCGGGCCGGTCGGCCACCGCCAAGTCCAGCATGGCGGCCCGGTGCTGAAAGGCAGAGATGGCGTAAGTCGGCTTGTGGGGCGGCAGAAACGCGGGAACAAACAAGATACCCGAAAGAGCCAGCGCCTGCCGGACCGCCTCGGCAATGGCCAGATGACCGTTATGCACCGGATCAAAGGTGCCGCCCAAGATGCCGACCCGTGTGCCGAGGTTGTGCGGAAGTTCCACCCTGCTCTCTCCGGAGTCCTGCTTAACCGCGCACCTGGCCGTCTCCGTAGACGATAAACTTTCTGGTGGTCAGCTCTTTCAGCCCCATAGGGCCGTAGGCGTGCAGCTTGGTGGTGCTAATGCCGATCTCGGCACCCAGACCAAACTGGCCGCCGTCGGTGAACCGGGTGGAGGCGTTGATCATGACCGCTGAAGCGTCCACCTCGCGGAGAAACCGCTGGCCGTTAGCGTAGTTGTTGGTGACGATGACCTCGGTATGCTGCGAGCCGTACTGGACAACATGGTCCATGGCCGCATCAAGATCGGCAACTACCCGCACCGCCAAGATCAGATCAAGAAACTCCATGCCGAAATCCGTGGGCAAGGCGGCGGTGATTTCCGGCAGCAGAGCCTTGGTCTGCGAGCAGCCCCGCAGCTCGACCCCGGCTTTCTTCAACTCAGCCCAGACCTTGGGCAGAAAGGCGGCGGCAATATCCTGATGCACCAGCAGGGCCTCCAGGGCGTTGCACACCCCGGGCCGCTGCACCTTGCCGTTCATCACGATGTTCACGGCCATGTCCAGATCCGCGCTCGCATCGACAAAGACATGACACACGCCCTTGTAATGCTTGAGCACCGGGATGCGGGAGTTCTCGGACACGAAACGGATCAAGCCCTCGCCGCCCCTGGGGATGATCAAGTCGATCTGCTCATCAAGAGCGAGCATGGCCGTAACCGCCTCGCGGTCCGTGACCGGGATCACCTGCACAGCCGCAGCCTCAATTTGTTCCGCAGCCAGAGCCTCCTGCAACACCTTGGCCAGAGCCAGATTGGAATGAATGGCCTCGGAGCCGCCCCGCAACAGAATAGCGTTGCCCGCCTTAAGGCAGAGCGCTGCCGCATCCACGGTCACATTGGGCCGCGACTCGTAGATCATGCCGATAACCCCCAGGGGGATGCGCATCCGACCAACGGTGATGCCGGAAGGCTGTTTGCCCATCTCGTCGATCTCGCCCACCGGATCGGGCAGGGCGGCAACCTCACGCAAGCCCCCAACCATGCTGTCGATCACCTTGTCGGTGAGGGCCAGCCGGTCGAGCATGGCGGCGGACAACCCCTTTTCCCGGCCTGCGGCAAGATCCTTTTCATTCTCCTGCTGGATATAGGCCTTTTGGCTAAGAAGGGCCTCGGCCATCTTCAGCAGGGCGTTGTTCTTGGCCGTGGTGGAAAGATTCGCCATGTTGCGGGACGCCTTTTTAGCCGCCATCGCCATCTGTCTGATAGTTTCCTGGATGGACATCACATACCCCCAGCATTGCTAGAAATTTTACTTGATTGATTACTGGTAAATGTTCAGCAGTGCCACAGATGCGCGGAAGAGACCGGCGAAGTGTGCTGTTGCACATGAGCCGACCGATGACAAAGCAGATGTGGTGCTGCTGAACATTTACAGAATTACCAAGTTATCGCGGTGGATAACCTCGTCGCTGTCTTTGGCCCGCTCCAGCACCTGTTCGATCTGGCTGGTTTTCACGCCCTTGATCCTGTCGATATCGCCGGAGGCATAATTGACCAACCCGGCGGCCAGGGCCTCGCCCTGTTCGTTCAGACAATGGACCGGCGCCCCGATGCCGAATTTACCCCTAACCTCAAGGATACCCGAAGGAAGCAGGCTTTTCCCCCCTTGCAGCACGGCCTTGCAGGCTCCGGCATCAAGAACCAGAGAGCCTTGCGGCCGCAGGGTGTAGGCAATCCAATGCTTGCGGCTCGCCAGTTTTTCCTCTTGGGGCAGAAAAAAGGTGCCGACCAACTCCCCGGCAAAAAGCCTGGAGATGGTGTCCGGCTCCCGCCCCGGCCCGATAAAGCAACACCCGCCCCGCGCCGCCACCATCTTGGCGGCCTTGACCTTGCTTCCCATGCCGCCCGTGCCCACACCGCCTTGCACCTTGCCCACCATGGCCTGCACCGTGCTGTCGATCTTGGCCACGGTATGGACCGGTCGGGCCTCGGGATGGGTAAGCGGATTGGCGGAGAACAGGCCGGAGACATCGGTCAGGCAGACAAAGATATCCGCCTCGGTGAGGTTGGTGACCATGGCGCCCAAGGCATCGTTGTCGCCAAAACGCAGCTCTTCCACGGAGACCGTATCATTTTCGTTGATGATGGGGACCAGGCCCCAATCCAGCAGGGTAAAAAGGGTATTGCGGACATTGAGATACCGGTCCCGATGGGACAGGGCGTCGTGGGTAAGCAGCACCTGGGCAACCTTCTGGCCCAGCTGTTCGAAGATCTTCTCGTAGGAGCGCATCAGGCTGCTCTGGCCAATGGCGGCGGCAGCCTGTTTTTCCCGCAGGGTCAGGGGGCGATCGCCAAGGGCCATTTTCCCACGGCCAGCCGCGACCGCGCCGGAACTGACCAGGATCACCTGCCGACCGCTTTGCTTCAGGGCGCAGATCTCTTTGGCCAGATTGTCCAACACCGGCAGATTCAGGCCTTCTCCGGTGGTCAGCACGGCGCTGCCCACCTTGATCACAACCCGTTTGGCCCGGTCCAGAAACCTCCGTCGCAGGGCCAGGTCTTCGTCATGCTCCATCGCTGTGGTCATCACGCCTCTCTTAACGGCGTCGCAAAAAAACCGATCTACTGCGTTGCGGCGCAACTTTTTGCTTATTCATCTTCCTCTGTGGGATGGACTTGTTGCGCTTCCATCTTGCGTAACTCCAGCATCTCTCCCAACACTTCCTGCAACTGGGCGAGCCCTTGCCCGGTAAGGGCTGAAATGGCAAGCGGCTTGATTCCCTCCGCTTTGAAAAACAGCTCCTGCAAGGCAGCAAGCCGCTGCTCCTCTTCCAGCAGATCAATCTTGTTGAGCACCACCAGACGCTGCCGGTCCATCAATTCTTCATTATAGACACGCAACTCATTTTCCAGGGTACGGTATTCTTGAAGCGGCTGCTCATCGGCGGAAGAGGCGTCAATGACATGGAGAAGAATATGGGTGCGTTCGACATGGCGCAAAAACTTGTGGCCAAGCCCGGCCCCGGTATGCGCTCCTTCGATCAGCCCCGGAATATCCGCAATGATGCAGTCGTCGTAGTTGGCAAGATGCATGACGCCAAGCTGCGGCTCAAGGGTGGTGAAGGGATAGGGCGCAACCTTGGGGTTGGCGGCGGACAGCTTGGAAAGCAGGGTGGATTTCCCGGCGTTGGGCAGGCCGACCAGGCCGATGTCCGCCAGCAGTTTCAACTCGATGCGCAACCAGCGCTCCTCGCCGTCTTGGCCCGGGGTGGCAATGCGGGGCGCCCGGTTCTGAGCCGAGGCGAAATGAACATTGCCCTTGCCGCCCTCGCCGCCACGGGCTGCGAGAAAACGGTCGCCCTCCTGCAGCAGTTCGGCCAGAATCTCACCGGTTTCCGCATCCTTGAGGATGGAGCCCCGGGGAACGTACAAGGTAAAATCCTCCCCCTTGCGGCCATACATCCGTTTGCCCCGGCCGGGGGTGCCATTCTGCGCGAGAAAATGGGATTTAAAACGAAAGTCGAGAAGAGAGGCAAGCTTGCGGGAGGCTTCGATTGTGACCAAGCCGCCATCGCCGCCATCACCCCCGTCGGGGCCGCCTTTGGGAACAAATTTTTCCCGTCGGAAACTCAAACACCCATTGCCGCCGTCTCCGGCTTTGACAAAAAACTTTGCTTCATCGATAAACGCCATCGTCGCCGCCAGTAAAAGATTGCTGCCGGAGACTGCTGCGGCACACTTTACAGTGCAAACGCAGCAGCGAGCACACACTATTGAGGAGCCGTTACGAACTAATAAACACAGCTTTCCGGGCCAACGCCGGAACAGCAGTTCGTTACGACTTCTTACGCTGCTATCTCTACCTTGGCTTCAACCGGGTAGATGCTGACCCGTTTTCTGTTGCGACCAAATTCTTCGTATTTCACCACGCCGTCAATCATGGCGAAGAGGGTGTAATCTCGCCCACAGCCGACATTCTTTCCGGGGTGAATCACGGTGCCAACCTGGCGTACCAGGATATTGCCGGCCCGAACAATCTGCCCGCCGAATCTCTTGATCCCCCGCCGTTGCGAGTTACTGTCACGACCGTTTTTTGAGCTGCCGCCCGCTTTCTTATGTGCCACAATAACACCTCGTGTGTTTGTAAACGTTCAAGCACCACACCTGCTTTGTCATCGGCCTGCTCGCATAGGCTGGCTATAGCGCACAGGCCTCTTTCGCGCATCTGCGGCACTGCTAAACGTTTACATTTTACGTATTTCAATTCTGACGGCGTTGTTCACACGCATCAGTTTGTTTTTTCGACTGCCCACACCGTTTTCAGCCCTGTTTAGGCGGAAATTTCCTTGATCTCAAGGGAGGTAAACGGCTGACGATGACCAGTTTTTACGCGATAGGCCTTACGGCGTCTCTTTTTGAAGATCAAAACCTTCTTGGCCTTGTCCTGCTCCACGATGCAAGCCATGACCTTGGCCCCGTCGAGAACGGGCTGGCCAATCTTGACCTCCTCGCCATCGGCAATGAGGAGAACATCGGACAACTCAATGGTATCACCAATATTGCCGGCAAGTTTCTCAACCCGGACACGCTCGCCAGGTGCAACCTGATACTGTTTACCGCCGGTACGAATGATTGCGTACATAATTCCTCCAACAACTGAACTCTTCAACAGACAAACGGCTGATGCCAGCCGACTCGGTGAACAACACTTCTTTTTTGACCCACACCCCGATGGCTGCAAATGCTGCCAAAAACCACCGGGCCAGACCGGCTGCACAAGCCAAATCTCGCCTAGTGCGTGAAACCGATCTTAATACCATACAGGGCTCAGTTGTCAAGCAAGAATATTCCCATATTCCGGCAAAACCCATGCTTGCGTCGCTCTTCTAAAAACCGGCAACCCGACTGATTATTCTCTGCCCCAAAGAATCTCGTATTTCTCAATATGGACCTCACGGACCGGCTCAATAATGATCTGCTTGCACGTAGAGCCCTGGAGGTAATCAATGGTCGCCGCCTCTTCCTTGAGCATCATGGCCGCCACCCTCGGATGCACCCTCAAGACGACATTGTCCGCCGAGGCCTTTCTGGCCTCGCGCTCCACCTTGCGGAAGATTTCATAACAGATGGTCCGGCCTGATTTCAACATGCCGTCGCCGTGACAGTAGAGGCATGGTTCGCACATCATGTGCCGCAGATCCTCCCGGTTGCGTTTGCGGGTCATCTGCACCAGGCCGAACTCGGAAACCCTGAGGATGTTGATCCGGCTCTTGTCTTTTTTGGCCGCATCCTTGAAAGCGGAAAAAACCTCATCCCGATGAATTTCTTCTTCCATGTCGATGAAGTCAACAATGATGATGCCGCCGATATTGCGCAATCTGAGCTGATAGGCGATTTCCTTCACCGCCTCCATGTTGGTCTTGAAAATGGTTTCCTCCAGCCCGCTTTTCCCCACATACCGCCCGGTGTTCACGTCGATAACCGTCAGGGCCTCGGTGGTTTCGATGATGATGTAGCCGCCGCAGCGGAGCCAGATCTTTTTATCCAAGGCCCGGTTGACATCCATCTCAACGCCATGGGCATCAAACAGGGGAATCGGACTATCTGAAAGATGCACCCGGCCCTGTAGACGCGGGGCAAAGGTTTCCACAAAATGCTGTACCCGATTGAATGTTTTCAGATCATCGACCACAACCCGCTCCACCTCTGGAGAAAAGATATCGCGCACCACCCGCAGGGTAATGTCAAGGTCCTCATACACCAGACTCGGGACTGCGGCCTTGGCCGCGATATCCTGAATTTCCCCCCAGGTATGGAGGAGAAATTCCATATCCGCCTCAAGATCCTCGTTGGTGGCGTTCTCGGCCACGGTCCGCACGATAAAACCGGTACCGGCCGGCCGCAGGGTTTCGATGTCCTGCCGGAGCTGCTTACGGACGGTCTCGTCTTCGATCTTGCGCGAAATCCCGATATGGTCGGTCATGGGCATGAAGACCAGGTTCCGGCAAGGCAGGGTAATGTTACAGGTAAGCCTGGCCCCTTTGGTGCCGAGGGGCTCCTTGCAGATCTGCACCAGAATATCCTGCCCCTCGGTGAGTAGATCGCCGATGTTCAGGCCAGGGGTGCGCCGACAGAGGGAATCCGGAGTCTCATTACCGCAACAGCCGCCGCCGCAATCCTCAGCCTTATCGCTTTTGGCCAGACGCTTTTCAAAATCATCGGTGGTGATATGGACATCATCCACATAGAGAAAACCGGTGCGCTCCAGACCGATATCCACAAAGGCCGCCTGCATGCCGGAAAGAACCCGGACAACCTTGCCCCGGTAGATGTTGCCCACCAGCCCCTTCTCCCGAGGCTGCTCCAGGTAAAATTCCACCAGATTGCCGTGTTCCACCAAGGCAATCCGAATCTCGTAGGGCGTGGCATTGATCAGCAATTCGGTCGACATGACTTCACCTGAAAGATAAATTGATTTATTGAGACGGTCAACTCTTGTTGAAATCGCAACAAGCCGCGATTACAACGGTCATTGCTTTGTAATTCTTTGCTGTTGTGTTACGGATCTGTGGCCTTTTTCCCTTTTTACGAGTTCATCAACCCTTCACTTTTCATTTACCAGGTACGGCTCGCTCGCCACCTTCAAAACCCTGGCCCGGCGGATCTCTTCTTCGGGCAGACCGAAAAGCTTGGCGACCACCTCCACCGGCTTGCCCCCCGGCTGTCCTGGGGCGCTGAACAAGGACAGCTCCAGCTGGCCCTCCGGAGTCAGCCGCAGACCATGCAGCAGGGGCCGCAGATCGAGCTGCTTTTCCAGGCCCTTGCGCAGAACCACCACCGGCAGACTCTCCTGGACCATGACCCGGTCCAACTCCCCCTGGGCGGGCAGTTCCGGCAGGCGGATATGGTAGGTGGTGACCATGGTGCCCGTATGCTCCTTGCCTGCCGGCACGGCCTGACCCACGATCAGCCCCTCGGGAAGCTGCCTGTTCATCGCAGGCACAAAAGCGCCCAGGTCGGCCAGCGGCTCCGAGAGATCAATCAGGACAACCTCGGCCAGACTTTCCGTGCCCAAGGGCAGGGCCGGACTGAAGGAAACCTTGGGAGTCGGGTTGAACCCTTGGGAAAAATTAAGCGGCAGCTTGGCCCGGCTGAAGGCTCGAAAAAAGACCTGAAGCAACTCCAGATGACTGAGCAGCCTGGCATTGCCCAATCGGGAGTAGGTGAGCTTGTAGACAAAATGCGGGCGGACGGCCTGTTTTGTCGAGGAACCTTCCGGCGAAGGCGCCGCTTCACTTGCAGCCGCCTCCAGCCCGGTCTCCTCGATCTTGCGCCGGTGCACCACGGGCTTGAGGGTTTTCAGGTCGCAGACCCCGCATTGCTGACAGCCATGCACGCGGCAGTCCGGGGTATATTCTTCCCGCAGAGCCTTGGCGTATTCCTCGGCAAAGAAATCATCCCGGACCCCGACGCCAAGGTGCTGCCAGGGCAGAGGCTCATCCACTTCCCTCCGACGCAGGTAAGTGTCCAGCTCCAGGCCACAGGCGGCAGCAGCATCCTGCCAGCGATTCAAATCAAAATGTTCGGACCAGGCGTCCATACGCGCGCCCCGCTGCCAGGCGTCCTCGAGCAACCGGCTCAGACGGCGGTCGCCCCGGGAAAAAACCCCTTCCAGATAGCTCATCCGCGGATCATTCCGTTTCAGGGTGCAGTTCTTGCCATAGAGCCGTTTCTTGATCGCATCCATCCGCGCATAGCCTTCGGCCATGGAAAGCTGGGGCTCCCGCTCAAACACGGTATGGGGCTTGGGGACAAAGGTGGCGGCGCTCACGTTCACCCGGCAATTGCCGCCTTTCCCGGCCTTCAGCACCTTCTGGGCCAGAGCCGGGATCGCGGCCACATCCTCCTCGGTTTCCGTGGGCAGACCGAACATGAAGTAGAGCTTGATCAATTTCCAGCCCAAGCCAAAGGCCGCATCCGCCGTGGCCATCAAGTCTTCCTCGGTGATTCCCTTGTTGATCACCCGGCGCAACCGGTCGGAGCCGGCCTCCGGGGCCAGGGTAAAGCCGGTCTTGCGCACCCGCTTGATCTGCTCCATGATCGCCGGGGTAAGGGTTCCGACCCTTAAGGACGGCAGAGACACGGAAACATGTTCCTTGGCAAAGCGGTTCATCAAACGCACCAGCAACTCACTCAGGCAGGAATAATCGCCGGTGGAAAGCGACAGCAGGGCCAGCTCTTCAAAGCCTCCCTCGGCAATGCCTTTTTCGGCCATGGCAAAGATCTTCTCCGGGGTGCGTTCCCGCACCGGTCGGTAGATCATGCCCGCCTGACAGAAACGGCAGCCACGGGTGCAGCCACGAGCAATCTCCAACCCGAGCCGGTCATGGACGATCCGGGTAAGCGGCACCAGGGGAGGCTGTTCAATGCTGGCGCCTTCCAAGTCGGCAAGAATCCTCCGCCTCACCAGGCCATCGCCGGAAAGCGTTTGCATCCCAAGAAAATTGCCGGTCGCATCATAGCGAGGCTCAAAAAAGGAAGGGACATACACCCCCTCGATCCGACTAAGCCGCTGCAAAACCGCCTGCCGCCCTTCCCCGCTTTCCTTGGCTGCGCGAACAACCTCGGCAATTTCCAGTACCGCCTCCTCCCCGTCCCCAAGGAGAATGGCGTCAAAAAAATCCGCCACCGGCTCGGGATGGAAGGCGCAAGGGCCGCCGCCGATCACCAGGGGATGCGCGACGGTCCGCTCCGCACTGCGAAAGGGTAACCCGGCCAAATCAAGAATGGTGAGGATATTGGTGTAGCAAAGCTCATAGGGCAAGGTGATGCCGAGGATATCAAAATCAGCCACCGCCCGTTGCGATTCCAGGGAAAACAGGGGCAGACGGTGGGCGCGGAGCAACTCCTCCAGATCACGGTCCGGGGTATAGACCCGCTCGGCCAACATGTTCTCACGGGCATTGACGATATGGTAGAGAATCTGCAAGCCTTGGTGGGACATGCCGAGCTCATAGAGGTCCGGGAAGGCCAGCACCATGCGGAGGGAAACGGCGTCCCAATCTTTTTTCACCACATGCAGCTCGTTGCCGCCGTACCTGCTGGGCTGTCGTACCTGCGGCAGCAGGGCGTCTATCTCGCTATTCATGTGTAAATCCTGAACAAAATCGATCGGAAGGAATCGCTTGATCGTTAAAGTGTTTGCCTGATGCAAGGCAGAAGATGCTGCTGGTTATTGCACGGGCACCAGTTGAAAACCGGACGGCAGAGCCACCCGGAAATCACCCGTGCCGAAGCTGGCATCGGGCAGCCAGTCTCCCAGAGTGAGCTCCATGACCGCGCCGTTATTGTTGGCATGAATTCTGATCAGTCCCGGCAAGCGGCAGTTGTCCGACCCGCCTTCGGAGGCTGGCGCATAATCGTCATACCGGACATCAACCATGATCCGCCCATCAGAATCCGCCACCAGATGTCGGCGGATTACCTTTTCCGTAGGGTCAAAAAGCACATGCCGCCGGAACCCCTCCCCCTCCGAAGCGTCAACCGCGTAGGCAAGCTCCAGCCAGAGACCCTGCCCTTCCTGGTCTTGGGCCACGGAAAAAATCCGCAGCTTCCCAGGAGCCAGTCGGCCTGCAAGCCAGTAAAAACCATGAGCTGGATCAAAACCTTGGGGGGCATACTTCTTAAAGGCGGCGGCAGTGACCAGCCCCTCATAGCCCTTGGCTTCCGGCACCGCGACATACCGGAAGAAAGTTCCATCCGTAGCCAAGAACATCATGGGCTGGCCCAGAGGATTGAGGCCGGTAAATTTCAAAAAAGAGGGCGCCTTGGCCTGGACAAAACCGGAAATCGTGCCATTCTGCACCAATGATTTCAGGGAAAGCCGCATCTGGGCATCAAGGCAGCATGGGCAATCCTGCTGCCGGGCCATGGTCTCGCGGAACAGAGCTTCAGCGTGCTGCTGCTGCAATTCGGCAAGCGGTCGGGTGACCGGCAGGGTGGCACATCCGCCACTCAACAGCAAAAAAATGGCAAGCCCCCCACGCAACGCCCGAAGAAGCCCGCAATTCATTTTGCCTCGCCGGCCTGGCCGCCCTCGGGAGACAAGGCCTCAAGCTTGCGGCGAACCGCCTCCTTCTTGTCTTTTTCCTCATAGAATTCAAGCGATTTCCCATAGGCCTTGCGAGCCCTCGGGCTGTCATTGTTTTTCAGATAGGCATCGCCAAGATGCTCGTAAATCGTCGGATCATCGGGAGACAGCGCCACTGCCAGCTCCAGTTCCCGGACTGCGGCGGGAAAATCCCCCAGCTGGTAGTAAACCCAGCCCATACTGTCCCGGACAAAGCCGTCCTTTGGCAATTGGGCGACGGCCTGCTCGATATAGGCCTTGGCCTCTTCCAGATTCCGCCCCTCCTCGGCCCAGGTATAGCCAACATAGTTCAGAGCCCGGGCATGTTTCGGCTCGCGCTTCAGCACCTCTTCCATCTGGTGCATGGCCCCGGTCAGATCGTTGAGCTTATGGAGAAACAGGGCATATTCGTAATACGCCTCCACGTTGCCCGGAAAATCGGCAAAGGCCTGGGTGAACACCCCGTGGGCCTTATCAATCTTTTCCTGGCCTGCGTAGAGCATTGCCAGGGCCACATAAAAATTGAGCCGCCGGTTTTGCTTGTCGGCCATGGCCTGCCGCAGGGCCTTCTCCGCCCCGGCAAAATCCTTTTCCTCCTGCATGATCCTGGCCAACATGATAACCGACTCCTCATAGGCAGGGCTGCTTGGTCGGACCTGCTTGAGAAGCTTCTTGGTGGCTGCAATATCGCCCTGCTGGTAATAGGCCAGGATCAACAGCGCCCTGGCAGCATCCGACTGGGGGTCTTTCTTGAGGATTGCGTTCAGCCGCGTAACGGCATCGAGGCGTCTCCCTGCATCGAGGAGAATCCGGCAGATGGCAAGCTCGACCTTGGCCGGGTTGGCCGAGATGTCGCGCAAATTTTCCATCTCTTTGAGCGACTTGTCTATCTCCCCCTGCCGAAAATAGACATTGGCCAGGAAGCCCCTGGCCCTTTCATCGGAGGCGTCTTCTTCAAGAACCCGCTGGTAGATGGCGATGGCCTCGGGATAACGCTTCTCCTGCTCATACAATTCCGCAGCCTCATAGGCCAGCGTCGGCGACCAGTTGAGGGTCAGGGCTTTATCAAAAGCCTCGGCTGCCTTATCAAACAGGCGCATCTCCTGGTAAAGCTTGGCCAGATAATAGTATCCGGCATAGGAATCCGGGTTGATCTCCGCCAATTTTTCCAAGACCTGCCGCGCTTTTTCGTAATCGTGCATTCGGGCATACAGCCCGCCCAACAACAGCCGGACATTGAAATTTTGCGGATCATCGGCCAGAATGGCCTGATACATCGCGGCCGCCTCATCGAACCGCTCCATGATGCTGTAGAGATTGGCCAGGAGCGCACGGGCTTCCGAATCTTTCGGATTCAGGGCGATGAGCCTGTTCACCCATTCAACCGCCTGTTCCCGTTGCCCTGTTTTAACAAGCAATCCGGCCAGGGAACGCATGACGTGCCCAGCCAACCGGTCACAAACCAAGGCCTGCTTATAAGCGTAGATAGCCTCATCGTCGCGGCCTTCAATCTCTGCCGATTTTCCCCAGAGAAAATTAAAATAAGAACAGCCCCTGTCCACCGCTTCATCATAAGGTTCGAGATCCGCGGCAAATGGCGGCTGCCCAGGCACCCCCCGGAGGGCCGGAGCGCACGACAGACAGCAGAGAGCCAACCCACAGACAATCAGCAGACGCTTCAGCATACAGTTTCCCCCTTCAGGCCTTGGCCCAACCCATGATTTCCCTGCCCAGACCTTCATAATCCACAAACACAATTACCTTGCCGCTCTCTCAAAAGATCGGCCACATTTTCCATGACCAGGGCATGCACGGCCCCGGCGGCCTCTGTTCCGTCAATACGCCGGATATTGGAACCCTTGAGATCGGCAAAGATTCTGGCTACCCGGGCCAAGGTCTCTTCCTGCTCAAAATCGTTCAAGGTCTCGCCCCGGATCTTCTGCACCCGGTGCACCCCAAGAGACACAGGCACCTCAAGCATAATAACCATATCCGGCACCGGCGCAAACAATTCATTTGCCGCAATGATTTTTTGCGGGTCATGCCCGGCTGCGCCCTGATAGGCGGCGGCGGAATAATAGTACCTGTCGGTGAGCACTACTTGGCCGAGGGCCAGCGCCGGGGCAATGACCTGCGCCACATGCTCGCGCCGGTCATCGAGAAACAGGGCCAGCTCCTCTTCCGGAGTCACGCTCTTCCGGTTTTTATACAACTGCCTGATTTTACGGCCATACTGTCCATCTGTGGGCTCACGGGTCGCAACCACGCTCAAGCCCCGCTGGCGCAAAACCCCGGCCAACATCTCTATCTGCGTGGTTTTGCCGGTCCCGTCGATGCCTTCAAAGGCGATGAGCAATCCTTTCCTGTTCATTCCTTAACATCCTTTACCGCTTATAGCTGACAGCTTCCAGCTTTTTCCTGTTGACCACAATGGCCTCGGCCATGGAGACTGCGGCGGCAAGGCTCGTGGGCTCAGCCAACCCCTTGCCCGCAATATCGTAGGCAGTGCCGTGATCCACCGAGGTTCGGACCATAGACAAGCCCAGGGTCACATTCACCCCGTCGCTGAAATGCAGGAGTTTGAAGGGAATCAAGCCCTGATCGTGGTACATGCAGACCACCGCGTCAAACTGCCCAGCCGCTGCCTTATTGAACACCGTATCCGGCGGAAACGGCCCCTCAACCAGCCAACCGGCCCGGCGGCCAGCCGCAACAGCCGGGGCAATGACCCGCTGTTCCTCGTCGCCGAACATCCCGTCTTCCCCGGCATGGGGATTCAGTCCTGCCACGGCCAGACGGGGCTGCGGCACAGCAAAATCATCCCGCAGGGCTTGGCCGGTGATGATGATCATCCGCAACACCGCTTCCTGGGTAATGGCGGCAGGCACTTCTGCCAGAGCCTGATGGATGGAAACCAGGGTGATCTTGAGGGTGGCGCCCGCCATCATCATGGCAAAATCCTTTGCCTGACAAAGATCGGCCAACATTTCGGTGTGTCCGGGAAACCGGTAGCCTCCGGCCTTCAACGCGGCCTTGCTGATGGGGCAGGTCACCAAGCCCGCCAATTGCCCGTGCCGGATAAGCCGCACCGCTTCCTCGATATAACGGCCCATGGCCCGGCCTGTTTCAATGGTGGGTCTTCCCCAAATAAGTCCGTCGCCAAGATCGGACAGGGAAAGAACATTGAGCGCCTGCGGCTGCAAAGGCCCACCCGGCAGCCAGTCAACCACCCGAATCTCAATCCCCAACGCCGCAGCACAGCGGCGCAAGACCCCGGCATCGCCGATGACCACTGGCCACAAGGCAATTTTCGATCCGGTCTGGACAAAAAAGCGCAGGATGATCTCCGGCCCGATGCCCACCGGGCATCCCATGGTTATGCCCAGGGGAGGTATTTTTGCTTCAACTCCAATCTGCACCGTCAGGCCCCATAGCTCAGGTCAAAGGCATTTTTCACCAGCTCGATCACCGGTGCAGCCTCTCCAGAAAAACTGATCGCCACCACGTCAAAACGGGCCGATTGCCCTTCCCTGCCGGTCTCGGCCAGGTACTCCAAGGCAACCTTGGAAATCTGCCTGCACTTGGCCGGAGTCACTGCCTCAAAGGGATGCCCGCACTGATGGCCGCGCCTGGTCTTGACCTCGACAAAGACCAGGGTTCCCTGCTCTTCGGCGATAATATCGATCTCCCCCAACTTTGTTCGATAATTTCTCACAATAACCCGATAGCCCTGCCGAGAGAGATACTGGCAGGCAAGCGCTTCCCCCTGCCGGCCAAGGGGAATTTTTTCGGGCTCCTTTATTCTCCCAAACAATCGCGCACCGGACCAAAGCTCTGGCGATGGATGGGACAAGGCCCGATTTCCCCGATAATCCGGCGATGCTCGACCGTGGGATAGCCCTTGTGTCTGGCGAAATTATACTGGGGGTATTCGAGATGATACTGTTCCATGATCGCGTCCCGAGTCACCTTAGCCACAATGGAGGCGGCGGAGATGGAGGCGCTGCGCGAATCGCCCTTGACCAGAGCCTTCTGCGGCACAGCCATTGGCACGGTGAATTTGCCGTCGACCAGCAAAAAATCGGGCAGGCCCGGCAATTTTTCCACCGCCTTCCGCATGGCAAGCAGGGAGGCTTGCAGGATATTGAGCCGGTCGATCTCCGCGGCGGAAACGATTCCCACCCCGATTTTGGCCTCAAGGACAACGAGCCGATGCGCCAGCTCCCTGCGGACTTTGGCGCTCAATTTTTTTGAATCCTGGAATTGCTGATATTCGCAGTGAAGCGGAAGAATGACGCAGGCGGCAACCACCGGACCGGCCAGCGGCCCCCGGCCGGCTTCGTCGGTGCCGGCCACAGTGGCGTAGCCCTGGCTGATCAGAGATCGTTCAATGGCAAAGGTGTCTTCAGCAGAAGAAGCTGGCCACAGTGTTATCGCCTTGGACAAGACGCACCACCTTGTATGCTAAGCCGAAAGGACCACGAAAAAACGGCCACGGTTTCCCGTGGCCAGGCAATGGCGGCAGTATGAAAGCGCCCCGGAACAGGAAGCCGCACCAAGGCGCTCCTGCTCCGGAAAATAGGCAAAGGCTAGTTGAGGCCTTTTTCCCTGATTCTCGCTGCTTTGCCACGCAGATTGCGGAGGTAGTACAAACGGGAACGCCGGACACGGCCCTCGCTCACCAACTCGATCTTATCGACTCTGGGAGAGCACAAGGGAAAGGTTTTTTCCACGCCAACCCCATGGGAGATCTTACGGACGGTGACGCTGGCCCCCGCGGTTCCACGGCGGCGGCGGATAACAACCCCCTGAAAAAGCTGAGTCCTTTCCTTGTTGCCCTCGATGATCCGGATATGCACTTTCACGGTATCGCCGGTGCGAAAATCCGGCATGTCATGCCGCATATTCTCTTGTTCCATCTGCTCAATGATGTTCATAGTTTTTCCTCTTTCAACCCCTTATGGGAACGGATTCCAATGGGCCATTATACACGCCCACACTGTTTTTTCAATGCTTAGGAGCCGTTACGGAACAAAAACAAGGCCAGACTGTTCCGTTATACGGCTCCTTATGCCGTTCTTGAAATTCAAACGGCAAGGTTATTTTGTTACTACGGCTTACCCAACACCCTGTCCAGAACAATGGCCGCAGCCGAGCGGACAGAGAGATGATTATATTCGCCAAACCCAGTAATGGGAGGCAGCAAGGCGTCAACGTCCACAAAGACTTCCGGCGCCATGCCCCAGCCGGTGCCAAACAAAATCAGATGCGGCTCTCCTGCAAAAATCCGTTGCCGCGCTTCCGTAAAATCAATCTGCCTGGCATGCGGCTTGGCGCTGGTGGCCAGAACCGTCGGCCTTTGCCGCCATTTGGCCTCTGCCAGTTCGTACATCTCTGCCAGATCATTGCAGACCCGCACCAAGGCCAAGGCATCCTTGCGTTTCGGATTATAGGTCGCCCCATGCCCTGTCTGCCAGTGCTCCAGTATATCCCTGACCAGCGCCTGCTGATCCGCGAAAGGGGTGACAATATACAAGGTGTCGATGCCAAAGGTCCTGCCTGCCCTGGCAATATCATGCAGATCCAGATTGGTTACCGCCGAGCCAATGGTCTCTCCGTGCTTGTTACAGACCGGATAATGAACCAGGGCCAGATCGAGCCGCAGGGCTGGTTGTTCCGGGCATTGCCCACCTTCTTGACTGACTAATTTTCCGGCTGACTCTTCCAACCGCTCTCCCGCAGTCTGGCAAGAAGTCCCTGCCGCTGTAAAATCTTCAACTCGCCTGCGCTAAAACGCATCCCCGCCACAAGATCGGGTCGTTTGTCAAAAGTCCGCTCAACCGCTGTAATCAGCCGCCATTCGGCCACTGCGGCATGATCCCCGGAAAAAAGCACCTCCGGCGCCGGTACTCCCTCAAAAAGCCTGGGCCGCGTATACTGTGGAAACTTGAGCCCGCCCCGGCTAAAGGTATCGTAATCCGCCGAATCCGCACATCCCAGCACCCCCGGCCTCAACCTGGTAATGGAATCGATGAGAATCATGGCTGCCAATTCGCCGCCGGTGAGGATATAGTCGCCGATGGAAATTTCCTCATCCACATACTTGGCGGTAAAGCGTTCATCCACCCCTTCATAGCGACCGCACACCAGAAGCAAACGCGCCTGCCCGGCCAGCTCTTGGGCAATGGCCTGGGTATAAGGCCGACCCTGGGGGCTCAGGAGGATCACCCTCCCGGGCTGCGGAGCCTTTGCCTGCACGGCCTGCACCGCAGCGGCAAGAGGTTCCGGCTTCATGACCATGCCTTCCCCGCCGCCAAAGGGGCGGTCATCGGTCATGGCATGCTTGTCAAGCGCATACTCCCGGATGTTGTGGCAGGCAATTGCTATCTGCCCGGCCTCCTGCGCCCTGCGGATTATCCCCTCCTTGAACGGAGAATCCAGCAGTTCCGGAAAAATCGTCAGTACGTCAAATCTGATGGTCTCGGCCACAGGAGCATCAGCGCGCATCGCCTAACGCTCCGCCCGCATTCATTTCCAGCAAACCCGGAGGCGGCGTAACCAACAGGGCCTTGCCATCAGGGGCAAGGCCAGCGACACACTCGGCAACCGCCGGGATCAGATACTCGCCGCCTGCCCCGGTAATCACCAGGATATCATGGGCGCCGGTGGCCAGAAGCGAGGTGATTTTGCCAAGCTCCTGCCCCGTATCGCTGATCACGGGCAGCCCTTCCAGTTCATGCCAGTAAAAGGTCCCGGCACCGGGGGGCGGCAAAAGCTCCCGGGCGATTCGCACCTCCCAACCGCGCAGACCTTCCGCAGTACTTCTCCCGGAAAGTCCGGCAAGCTGAAGGAGAACCAGATTCCCCAAAGGTCGGCTCTGCTCAACCTCAAACGACCTGACCATATCATGATCCGGGTCGACCAGGGTCAGCAGCCGGTAGCCGCGAAAGTCATCGGGCCTGCCGGAAAAAGGGTAGACCTTAAGCTCGCCCTTGATGCCATGGGCCTTGACAACCTTGCCCACTGCAATCTGCCCGCCATGGACAACACCGACATCAAGGATTTCCAAAAATCCTACTCCATGATCTCAAGACGGGCCTTGCGGTTGTCCTTGCCTGCTGCGGCAGAGAGCAACGAGCGGATGGCCCTGGCGGTCCGCCCCTGTTTGCCGATGACCTTGCCAAGATCCTCTTTGGCTACCCGCAACTCAAGAACAACAACGCCATCGCCTTCCGTTTCGGCAACCTGAACCGCAGCGGGATCATCAACCAACGAAGCGGCTATGAATGTTACCATATCCTTCATGGAATATTATTCCGCCACACCGGCAGCCTTGGCAAGCAGGCTTTTTACCGTATCGGAAGGCAACGCGCCCTTGTCGAGCCAGACCTTGACCCGGTCCTGCTTGACAACAACTTCGGCGGGTTGCTTGCAGGGGTCGTAGGTCCCGACAACTTCAAGAAACTGGCCGTCGCGACAAGCCTCGGCGTTGGCTACGACAATGCGGTAAAAAGGTTTTTTCTTGCGGCCCATTCTGGTCAAACGAATCCGTACAGCCATGGTGTTGTTTCCTCCTGTGTGTTATATTACTGAACGCCAAGAAGCAAGGAAGCTTGGTTTTCAATGGCAAGCTTGTTCTCTTTGCGCCCTTTGCGTCTCCGCGTTTTCTTTTTTAATCCAACCGGTGAAACGTGTCTCTATCGGAACAGCCCCTTGGGCCGTTTCTTTTTCTTCGGCCCGCCGACAAAAGCGCCCAATCCGCCGGGCTTACCGCTCATCTGCTTCATCATCTTGAGCATGTCCGTGTAGCTCTTGACGACCTTGTTCACATCCTGCACCGTGGTGCCGCTCCCCTTGGCAATGCGCGCCCTGCGGTTCGCGTTAAGGATAGCGTGGTTACGACGTTCCTTGATGGTCATGGAGTTGATGATCGCCTCCACCCTGCCCAATTCTTTTTCATCGGGCTTGGGCATGTCCTTGAGCTGCTTGATCCGGCTCATCCCCGGAATCATGCCCATGATCTGCTCCAGACTGCCCATCTTTTTGATCTGTTGGATCTGCTCAAGAAAATCCTCCAGGGAAAACCCTTCTTTCTTGAGCTTTTTGGCGAGTTTCTCCGCCTTGTCCTTATCAACTACAGCCTCGGCCTTTTCGATCAGGGTGAGCACATCGCCCATGCCCAAAATCCGGGAGGCGACGCGGTCCGGATGAAACGGTTCCAGAGCGTCAAGCCCTTCGCCCATGCCGACAAACTTGATGGGCCGCTGGGTCACTTTCTTGATGGACAGGGCCGCGCCGCCGCGGGCATCGCCATCCATCTTGGTCAGGATCACGCCGCTGATGGCAAGATCGAGATTAAATTTTTCCGCAACCGTGACCGCATCCTGACCGGTCATGGCGTCGGCCACGAAAAGGATCTCGGCGGGTTGCACCGCGTCCTTGATTCGGGCCAGCTCACCCATGAGCTCCTGATCCACATGGAGCCGACCGGCGGTGTCAATAATCAGCGTGTCATATCCGGCGCTCTGGGCGGCATGCACAGCCTGGCGACAGATAGCCACCGGATCCTGATCAGTGCTGGCGGGATGCACCGGCACTCCGAGGCTCTGACCCAAAATGGTCAGCTGCTCAATGGCTGCGGGCCGGTAGACGTCGACCGGCACCAGGTAGGGCTTGCGGCCCTTGCCCTGCAACATCTTGGCCAGCTTGCCAGAGGTGGTGGTCTTACCGGAGCCCTGCAAGCCCACCATCATAATGACCACGGGCTGACGGCCACTGAGATCGAGGATGGCGGTCTGACCACCCAACAGCTCGACCAACTGGTCGTGAACGACCTTGATCACCTGCTGGCCAGGGGCCAAAGAACCAACCACTTCCTGACCAATCGCCTTTTCGGCGACAGTGGCGACAAACTCCTTGGCGACCTTAAAGTTGACGTCGGCTTCCAGCAGGGCCATGCGCACTTCGCGCAACGCCTCCTGGATGTTTTCCTCGGTCAGCCTGCCGTGGCCGCGAAGCTGCTTAAAGACATCATGTAATCGGTCTGAAAGAGACTCAAACATTCAATAAACTCATAACAACCCAAAAAGCCACAGGTCCGCTGCACGAATTCAAACAGTTAACTGCTATAACCGTCGCCGGTCGCTTTCGCTTCCTGCTGTAATCGCGGCTTTTGGGGCGATTTCAACAAACATTTTGGTCAATCACTCAAGCAGCCCCGGAAAGCCCGGCAACCGCAATAATTCCTAAAAAAAGACAAACCTCACCCTATCCGGGCCGGAAAACGGACAAAGATACTTTGCCAAACGCAGGATGTCAAGCACCAATCGTCTATCAAGGACCCCCGAAGCGGTAGCCTAGATGAAGCCCCCTTGTGCCGTTCAACTTTTACAGCTCCCCCAGCATCTTCGCCAGCCCCTCGGGGGTATCAAACTGAAAGCAGCGATGCTCGTATTCAGCCGGGATGATCTTTTTGAGCAAGCCGGTCAGGACGTTTTTCGGACCAACCTCAACAAAGACCCGCACCTCCTCGGCCATCATCTTCTCGACAATCTCAAACCAGCGCACCGTGGAAGCAATCTGCCGGGCCATGATCCCCCGAATGGCGTCCGGGTCGCTTTCCGCCGCAGCGGTTACGTTGAACAACACCGGGGTATGCGGGGAGTTGAAGGCAATCTTCGCCATTGCCGCCTCAAAATCAGGAATAGCGGCCTGGATCAACTGGCTGTGCCAAGCGCCGCTCACCTTGAGGGGAATCGCTTTACCCCCTTCCGCCTTCACCAGCTCTGCCGCCGCTTCAAGGGCGGCAACCTCGCCGGAGATAACGATCTGCTCCCCGGAATTGTGGTTGGCCACGGTGAGCCTGCCCTGGGACTGCGCTTTCTCAACAATGCCCCGGACCTGCTCGATCTTCAGTTTCACCACAGCCTGCATCCCGCCTGGATTGCGGTCGCTCTCCCGCTCCATGAGCCGGCCGCGCTCGGTAACCAGGGCCAGAGTATCCTCGGGGCTCAGTATCCCGGCGGCAGCAAGCGCTCCGTATTCGCCCAGGCTGTGACCGGCAAAAAATGCCGGTTTCACCCCGGCCTTGGCCAAAGCCTGCCAGCAAATCAGATTCATCGCGGTCATGGCCGGCTGCAGATGCACAGTGCGGGTCAACTCCTCCATGGGACCATCCTGACAGAGGCGGATGAGCGGGAAGCCGCTGATCTTTTCCGCCTCTGCCATGAGGGCGCGAGCCTCGGAGTCCGTTTCAAGAAACTCCTTGCCCATGCCCAAAAACTGGGAGCCCTGCCCTGGAAAAAGAACCGCTATTTTTTGTTCTGGCATAACCGAACTCCAATATTTTTTCTGATTACCACTAATCTTCAGCCACTTTTCCGAGGCGTAGGACGCTATTTGTCCCAGGTCGTATGGGATACTTCTCCAAAAGCACACTTGAAAGGAGAATCCCATGGC